>Ga0190336_1000058_pt1 | contig 21926 bp, 22 predicted proteins | sample 487204910_MG_FD_161651 | JGI IMG/M metagenome (GOLD analysis project Ga0190336, IMG submission 161651) | Hydrothermal vent sediment bacterial communities from Southern Trench, Guaymas Basin, Mexico - 4872-04-9-10_MG | ecosystem: Environmental > Aquatic > Marine > Hydrothermal vents > Sediment ...
AAGAAAGACCCGATTGTAAATTTTTGTGGGAGATTGGGAAAAGATATCCTATTGCTGTCCACTGCGTGATTTACGAAATTAATTTTTTGGGAGAACGAAGACTTAAAGAAACTAAGACATTCAAATTAGTGGAGGTAGAATAATCAAGAATAAAAAAATATTTATGGGGGGAGTGATTCATGATTATGATACGTTGGTTTACTACGCTGTAGGATTGATGGTTGGTTACATGATTCATTATTTGTTCTTTTAATATAATTATATATATAAAATAGGAGGTGGTATGAATGGAAGAAAGTGTAACAGTTAGGACTTCTTATTTTGGTCTTTTCTATATAGTTTTATTTAGCGTACTGGGCTACTTTGTCTATGATGGCGTAAGAGGATCGATGGCAATCTTAGCTTTGTGTCTTGTTTACTATCTAATATTCTGCTTAAGCATAATTCCATTTGGAGGGTGTATTATTCAAGCGGTCGTAATGTATTTAGTTTCACATAAGTTATTTGATATACTGAATATCTATCCAAGCTGGTTAACGACCTGTATATTTTGGTGTTATCTGATTTGTGGTATAGTCATAACAATATTAGTAACTGCTATCGTAATAGCTAATTTAGATAAATAAAAATTTGATGTTATCAGACAGTGAAATTTTAGAAGAATTAGAAAAAGGAAATATAATAATAAAGCCATTTAGAATAGAACAACTAAATCCAAATAGCTATGATGTACGATTAGGAGAATATTATGCAGTAGAGAATGTCCTTAATCACGTTATATTACCATTTGATGAAAATAGTGTAAGAAATCACTGGAAGATAAAAAAAGCAAATAAAGAAATTGAAATCCATCCAGGAGAAACTATTTTAGCTCATACTCAAGAAATAATAGGAGGTTGTCATAATATCGCAAGTAAAATGAATGCAAGGAGTTCATTAGGAAGATTGGGACTATCTGTTTGTAAATGTGCAGGATTTGGTGATGTGGGATTTATAAATAAGTGGACTATGGAAATTACTAATCATTCACAGCATGCTTCTGTCCGCCTTCCCATTGGTATGCGAATAGCCCAAATTTCATTCTTCAGAACCGGTAGAGTCTTAAAAGAATACCAAGGTAAATATGGTCAGGGAGAGTGGACTCCAGAAGATATGATTCCTAAATTATGGAAAGATAAAGATATAATAAATGATGTGGATTAGAACGAAAGACTTATTTAAGAGATTCGGTAATTGGTTCGATAAATGGAAAGAGACTATTTTTCTCTTCTTATTTTCAGCATTACTTACTTGGTGTATTGTATTCCTGTCAGTTTATTCGATATTGTTTTTCATGGATTAGATATAAGGAGAAACAAAAAAAATGACTATTATCTGTCCTTATTGTGGTAAGAGTTTCGATGTAACATTAGAAATCAAGAACGAATATACGGGGGTTACAATCATATTATGTCCATTTTGTAATAAATATTTTGAAGACAAGAAATGACAACAATTTGTCCTTATTGCAATCGAAATGTGGACTTGGAGTTAAATTCGATGAGAGAAGCTACTGCTGTAACAGATGATACTGGAAATATGGTAAGAATAAATTGTCCTTTCTGTGGAAAGTGGTTTGAATATATTATATATAGAGAGTAGGAGGTGTATATTATGCCAAGACCAAAAGAAGAGGTGATGGATTATGCAGATGAGGAATTTCTTACGTATCTCGAAGATCATTTGAATTACATACAAGCTTACACTTATAGACTGCAAATGATGATGACTGTATACAGGGAAGTCAAGGAAGAATATGGAGAAGGATTAGGATGGATACCGTCAAAAGAGATTGTGGACAGTGTCAATAATCTGAAAAAAAATCTCGATGCATTTTTCTTTGCTATTCTTGCAGATCAACGTTCGTTGATATCATCACTGATAATGTGGCGTAAATCAAAAGCTGCTAAGAAAAAGAAAAGCAGAAAGACCGAGAAAAAGCGGGAAGAAGTGGATCCCTCTATAAGTTAATTTTTTTTTTTAAAAAAAGATAATGGGCTTGAATAGGCAATCGGGTAATATGTACCCGTTTGTAACTCATACTTGGAATCCAGTAAGAGGCCGCTGTCCACATAAATGTGCTTATTGTTATATGAAGGACTTGAAAGTTGGAAATCTAAGACTTGAAGAAAAAGAGTTGCAAACAAATCTCGGTAGTTCAAATTTCATATTTGTAGGGAGTTCAACGGATATGTGGGCAGCAGAAGTTTCTACTGAATGGATACAAAAAGTAATTCAGCATACAAAGAAATATAATAATACCTATCTTTTTCAAACTAAATTTCCAATCCGATTTCTCGAATTCATCAGGAGTTTTGATCAGAATTATATCCTTGGTACAACTTTAGAGACAAATAGAAACTATGATTTAAGTGCAGCACCACTACCAATAGAAAGATGGATGCAATTCAGATTACTAAAAGACTATAAGGTTAGAATGATGGTAAGTATAGAGCCTATAATGGATTTCGATTTGGAAAATTTCTTCTATATGTTGCGTAAAATTAAACCGGAATTTGTAAGTATAGGTGCAGATAGTAAAAGAAATGATCTCACTGAACCGTCATCTAAGAAAATAAATCAATTGATTTATCATTTGAAAGGATTTACAAAAGTAATAATAAAGAAGAATTTGAATAGATTATTAGAATAAAACGAATGACAACATATTGGAAAGTTCCGGATTATTTGAAAAGGCATCTAAGAATACAAGATATACTAAAAAATATTTTTAAGCCTTGTGATTGTGGAAAAGAATTAAAAAAATGTGAAAAAGATAAAGAATATTTTGCAAGAAGAGCAGAGACACTTTCAAAAGCATTAGCAAAATCTATAAGCCTTCCTAAACCGCCAGATCCATCAAAAGAGATGGAGGAAGTTAACCCATGGAAATTTATAGCTAAATGCGGTAAATATGATATACTAACTGCTGATAAATATTATTACACACTGCCACTAAATACTTGGATAAAAATTCTAAGTCCTATCCAAACTCAAATAGAAAAGATACTACCAAAGTGGCGAGAAAATGTTGCTGACTGTGATGATTATGCATTACTTATGGCATCATTTGTAGCTGCTGTATTTGCAAAACCATATTATGATAAACAAGTGGCATTTGCTATTACTTGGTCTCGTTCACATGCTTATAATTCATTTATAACTACTGAAGGCACTTGGGAAATATACGAACCACAATCTAATGCCATTGTTGGACGGTTAGGTAAAACTACAGGAATTTATAGAACAGAAAAGATATGGTTTATGGGATAATGAAAATACTTATTTTACTTATAATGGGAATATTACTGAGTCTTTCACTGAACCAGTTCTTGGTAGTGGATTCTACTGATTCACATCCTTATATCAATGGCACTTATGTTTGTCGAGATTACAGTAGGGACTTGATACTATCAGCTTCTAAACATCATATTTATCTTGATTATGTTTACGTGCCAAAAAAGAATCACATGATGGTTGGATTATACAATCCTCTTGAAGATTCAATCGAAATTATAGAGCCTCAAACCGATGAAATTATAGGATGTGTAAGTGAAAATTGTGAAGGTTATATTAGAATACCCGTATGGAACAATCAATTCTATTATTTAAATTTAAAGGTGTAATATGTTTTTTGAAAAGAAAAAAATAAGAGTAAATGATAGATGTCTAAAGGTAGCAGTAGATGATACCACTGTGGTAATAGAAACTAACGGAGGTTATTGGGTGTGTCTTTGGTGGAAAGATTGGGATCGAGTCAAGGAGGTAATAGAAGAAATAAGAAAGAGACATAAGAAAGAAATACGATATATAAATATATAAGACTGATACTAATACTAAATCTCAAATTGCATGAGACGCTCATATTTGCGATTTAACGCAATGTTTTCACTAAGACAATATAAATGTATCACCACCTAAAAATATTGCGTCTATGGTCAAATATGGAGGAGTTTTAAAGGCCATGATACAAATCTCAATTAAAAATAAAATATTTAGAGATGTGTTAGAAACTATTGTTCCTGTACGTGAAGAAACTATATTGAAATTTACTAAAGAAAACCTGAGTTCGAAGATAACTGACTACGGTAATGTGGTATTGGTAGATGTTTCTCTCCCCAATGGCTTATTCAATGATTATCTCTTGAATAAAGATGTTGAGATAGGGATAAATGTTAAGAACCTACTACTTTATACTAAATTAGGTAATCCTGAAGATAATATCAAAATAGAAATCACAGATAGATTCAAGATGCTTCTCGGTAATTTCGAGATTGATATGGATATCCTCGATCCTACTTACATGACTTCAGTATCGAAGCTTCCTGATGAATTTGAATGTAAATGCTTAATTGATATAGAAGAAATTAGAAAAATTGCACGTGCAGCGAATCAAATTCGAAATGATGATTTAGTATTCGAGCTCAATATTGTACACGATAAGTTAGGTATTTCTTCTGAAAGCGATGGTGAATCTATTAGAATTGATATACCAGTTGAAGAACAATCTGATGATAGACTTCGTAGTACATTGAAATCAGTTTATTCTGTTAATTATATCTTTAAAATCACTAATGCCTTATGTAATATTGGTATCTCGGAAGTGAATATTGCATTTAAAGACGACTTTCCTCTCAAACTATCATGTCCTTTACACGAACAAGGAGAGCTTACTTATTATATTGCACCTCGTATCATTGATTAATTCAAAATCTTGCATGAGAGCTTCATATAACGCCGTCATTAAAATATTTTTGCCTTGGGTATATAAAACTATTACCTCTATTATTTTATTGCGTCTATGAGTGAATATGAGCGTATTATGCAAATCTGACAATGACTCCCAATAGAAAGTTTAAGAACATTAATGATTTACCTCTAAATGAAACTCAAAAACGATACGTTCTTGAATGGCTTGCATGGAAATTCTACGGCTTACTTATAAAACTCGGTATAGAGGATGGGTACTGTAAATCCTATGACCCATTACTAATTGAAAATGATAAATGCCATAGTTATGTATTTGACTTGGATGATGATGGTAGACATCATCCTTATAAAAACCTAAGAGAAATTGAAGATAAATTGTTTAATGAAGTAGTTAAAAGAATAAAAGAAGAGAGTGTACACTAAGTAGTAAAAAACATTTAAAAATGCATGTAGATTGATTCAAAAATTCGGTATAATTGTTTATCTACATGTTTTTAACATATTTAATTTATTCTATTATATTTAAATTACTTCTGTAATATATAGTAAAATCATCACCATTTGTTATAGTAGCGCAATCCACCGTTCCATTAGCTACATCCACAGCTGGTACATCTATATCTGCATTATTTTTCTTTACTTTATAAACATCTCCGCTGGAATATATTGGATTGGAAAGACCAAGCTTATCAGAGATACCAACAGAGACTACAATATTGGAATTACTCTCAGAATAGTAAGTTACTTTAGTTACAGTAGCAAATGCTTTGTCACCATAGACATCAGTATGCCCGCCAGCCGGGATTTCAGAATTCGGCACTGTAAGTGTTTCCGATATACTTATGCCTCTTGTATCTATACCTTCAATTACTATATCACCGCCATCAGGTGTCTGAGGGTTTGACCCGTCTGTGTTAGTTATTCTTATTATTACATTTCTTGGAACATCTGGGTTAGTTGTGTCTATGTGTTCTGCTCCATCTGGTGTTATAGCTGCATGAACATAATCTACATCTTCAGCAAGAACATTCGTAAACAAATCAGAATGAAATTCATATATATTTTTTATCGAACCTTCACCCTTCCGCTGTATAGCGTTTACCAAGTTATTACGCACAGTTGAGCCAGTATCATACCATAATGAAATACCATAATTTTGATGATAGTTTACTGAATCTTCTTTATAACATAAATTTCCTAATATTACATTACGCTTCGTGCTCCATACTGTAATTCCACCAAGCCAACTTGTATCCGCCTTGTTATTATCTACACAAATATTTGCAGTAACGACATTTTTTTCACTTTCGGGGCGCAAAAGTATTCCACTGTATTTACAATTTTTTACGATATTGTAGCTAACAACATTATATTTGGAGCTACCTATCCCGGCACCTAAATCTATACCATGACCTGAGGACTCGTAGATATAGTTACCAAGAACCATATTTCTATCACCAATTGCTAAACCACATTCAATGAACTTGTTACCGATTATACTACTTTCAGAAGCAATACCTCCAGCAAATCCGGTTGAATAGAATACATTGCTAACTATTCTTGCATTTTTGACATATGCTATTCCTCCTTGTCTGTTGTTAGAAAAGATACAACCTATGATATTTATAGGACCATTATTCCAAAGCATCAAGCCATACTTATCATTCTCTTTGAAAAAACAATTTGATACTGTAACATCACCCGCTCCCGATATTACTAAACCATCTGCCCAGCCCTGTTTACCATTTCGATAGAATATACAATTTGTTATACTTACATGGTGTAGGTGTGCTTCTATATGTAATGCTGTATCTCCAATGTTTTCAAAATGGCAATTATCAAAAACTATATTCTTACCATCTACGTTCTCAAAAACCACACCTGCACCCCAATCATACCAGACACAATCAATAAAATTGCAGTTAGTTACTCTAATGCCATTAATAATCTCGTCTTTTATACCTAAAGCGTTTTGGACTATCTTTTTGAAAGTACATGAATCTATCTTTAAGTTCTGGATTTCAAAGGAGGTTTTATCAGATTGCACAAGTATGCCCCTGTATCCATTTTCAAAAAATAATCTTTCCAAGTTTATGTTGTATTTAACAAAACGTGTTGTTGGTATTTCAATTAGATTAGTATCAGAGTTTATTATTGATAGATTTTTAAGAGTAATATACGACTTGTTAATGATAATCGAATAAGAAGCTTCTTGGAAGTCTATGATAGAAACGCCTGCCTCTGCCGGTAGCCCCTCTACTGTTAAGAAACTCTTATCGAGATTTAAATCGTCCTCGAGCTTATAATGACCACCGAGTAATACTATTCTTATTCGCCCATAATCGTAAGTTATATTTAAAGTGGTACCAGATACTATTGAAGTTGTTAATGGAATCGGTTTTATCCTACCTTGTGTTACATCGAGTTCATAATCTTCGCCTAACATATATGTCGTACCATTACCATTCTTGACTACTTCGGAGGTCTCATGTATAAATGGCTCGGATAATGCATACCAATTATTCAACACTAAAAAGTCTACTCTAAATGTGTAATTATCTGATGATGTTCTTATATATATCTCTATGTTTGTAAAGTTTGCTAATGAAAAGCTACCACTATGCCATGTCGGGCAAGTTAAATCAAATTCTAAATGTTCCCAATCATCACTTCGCAAATATGTTTCCCATTTATAATAATTTCCACTCCCATCGGAGAGCTTCAATAAGACGTTCTTCCCTGTGCCCGCTTTCACATAAAATTCCACAACTGAATATTCACTCCAATCGAAGGTGCCTGTTAGTTTAGCTCCGGGATCATCTGAAGTACCACCTACAATTTTTAATGATGCTGTACCTTCTTTTTTATCTGATGTATCTTGCGATAATGTTTCATCTCCTCGTAGTGCTGTCCAGCCACTTCCAATCGGGTCATCCATATCATCAAATGTACTAAATTTCGGTATTATAGCATCGATCTTAGATTTAACTCCCGCAGCTATAGCATTTTCTATTACACGTGCATCATCAACATCAGCATCACCTACTGCTATTGTATGTCCTTCTTTATCTCTCGCATATATTTTTTCATCATCTTTATATACAACAGCCGAATAAGATCCTATTCCTCCCATTTCACCTATAATACTTTCAAGATATTCAACTCTTTCCTCCAAACTTGATATATTAGAGCTATGTACAAATTCAGCATATATGTTTTCCCATCTTTTATTCGGACTTCCTAAATCTTGCCAATTGTTAATGCTTGGTATGATATGAGCATTGCTGATAGTGATATCAACATTCCCAGTGCCATCAGGAATCTCAAGACGAGGAAGGACAACTCCTTGTGATGTAGGTGTGCTCATTAGTATTTTACCGGTGCTACCTGGTGATAATTCTATCTCAGCTACATCATCACCCTCTTCTGCTTTTAGGCTAAGACCATCAACCGAATCACCCAGTATGTTTCCATCAACCTTGAAATCATCACTACATTCTACTTTATCTCCTGAATAAGAATCAATTATATTAGTTTCTACTCCTGATTCGCATTTGAGTACACCAGTCATAGATTGTGATCCGTCCCTGGAGAGCTTGATGACACTTAAATTCTCAATCTTAGTTGTATTTGAATCTATCCCAAATTGTAATGCTGAACAGTTGCAAGTACTTAGATTTTCTTCGAGATAGTCTACTCGTGCGTCTAAATCAGATATATTAGCACTATTTGTAAGTATAGCATCGGGAACGATAGTTCCGGAAAAATTACCCGAAATTGCATAGATAGATTTCCATCTATTGCTACCACTACCTAAATCTTGATAATTATCATCATAAGGTATAATATTTGATTCTCTAATTTTTATATCAACAATATCTTCTTTACCAGGAATTTCTATACGTGGTATAACAATACCATCTGAACGAGGAGTTTTTATAAATATTTTTCCATTAGCACTCGAAGCATACGGATAAAGATTTATAGCAGGTGCGCCAATATTGAAATCAGATCCCAAGCATAATCCATTATCTCCATCACCGCCCAAATTCGTATTTACCCTTAATTGGCTTTGGCAATCAAGAATTGATTGAGTTCGGGCTTTAATAGTATTTGTTTTTAAACCATTGTTACAGATTAGTTCGCCTTCCATCGGTTGTGAACCATCTCTCGATAACTTGATATCACTCAAATTGGTTATTTTATTAGCATTGGATGTAATGTTTACTGAATTATAATAGATTTTTGTTGAATTTTTATCTATTCCATATTGTAATTCTGAACAATTGCAACTCCCGCCGCCACCACTGATATTCTTCTCGAGATATTCTATTTCATCTTGTAAGTTAGAATGAGTAGTACGAGTTAATCTTACTGCATTACTCCAAATATATTCTAAAGTAGGATAACTATAAGAAGATGTAGAAGGTTGAGATTGATTACCTCCTTCAAACCACCCAGGATACAAATAATAATTATCAGAATCAACTGGAGATTTTTTACTCATTCCTACTTATACTCTAATACAATCGAAGTTGAAGATATTTGACTACAATTTGATATTTTTAATTGTATGCCATTATCTGTTTCAATTATGTGTGTAAAACTTTCATTATATCTATATCCACCTGCACTTCCTAAGCTATAAGTTTTTTCATAACTCCATCCTTTAGCATCATCAATTGTTACTTTAATATAACCATTAGAAGCTGAAGTTAATATCATGAGTTTATAACCTGTAAGAGTTACTGTTGTGTTGAATTGATACATTGTAGAAATTGTGCCCGCACCTAATAGATATTTATCACTGGATGATGGATTTTCAAGATAAAAAGGCATAGTTCGTGAATCGATAAGTCTATCAAAATGCCCTTCTATAGCATATATTCCTCGCCATCTCTTATTCGAACTTCCTAAATTCTGATAATTATCATCGTAGGGAACAAGATTTGCTTCTCTGATTTTTAGATCTATGAAGTCACTCTTACCAGGAATTTCTATACGTGGAAATGTGCTGCCACCCGATGAAGGGGTTTTTATTAATATTTTACCATCTTCATTAGAATCGTAAGGATATAATATTATTCGTGGAGCATCAAAATTGAAATTCGACTCTACTATCAATCCATTAATCTCATTTCCACCCAAAATCGTATCAACTTTTAAAGATTGCTGGCAGTCAAGTGGAGATGGGGATATGGTTGATATTACATTAGTTTTTAATCCCGCACTACAGACCAATTCACCTGTCATCGACTGTGAACCATCACGCGAAAGTTTTATATCAGAAAGATTAGCTATGTTATTAGCATTAGTATAAATGCTCGTAGTATTTGCATTTATTAATGTCTGTTGATATGAAATGTTACCCTCATTTGTAATAATATGATCTCTTATAGCATTTAACCTCGCTGCATTTATAACTGTAACATAATCTTTCCAAACATCTAAATCAGCCATTTTATTTTAAACTCCTAAATATTGTACTTAAAGATTTATAGCTTCTTCCTAAATATAATGTAGTAAATAAACCATTTTCATCTAATGTATATCTTAAAGATTTTAATTCGAGGATTTTTGCGATTCCTGGGAGATTAACTCTAACGTTTCCAAAGACCGGATAAACCAAATCTGCAAGCGTAATCTCTATTGCATCTGTCAATTCATTCCTTATTTTTAATTCTCGTTCCGCTCTTTGTCTTGCATCCCATTCTGTTAGAATTGTATCATCTTCTATATAAATTTCCTTATTGGAAGCAGCCATTTCATCTACTGCATCTCCTGTTACATAAATTGGATTCCCTGCGTTGTCTTCTCCTATCTTAGCACCTCGTACATGACATCTCCTATAACTATCTTCTTGTGAGGTTTCTACATTTATATCTGTTATTTTTGAATTTTTATCTATAGTGTATTTTATTTCATCACTCTTATCTTCTATCACTAATGTATTACCATCAAGATAGAGCATACATTTGTCACCAAGAATTCTATATAAACAGTCTAAAAGTGATAATTCCCAATATTTGAAACTCAAATCTACCATGTCAGCATCATTAGCTGATTTACTCTCTATATCCATACCCGCTACACTTATAAATTGCTGTATTACTTCCGAGAGCGTACCATGATAATCTTTTTGATCTCCCTCTTTTAAATAGCGATGTGATAATTCATCAAATCGGGATATACAATTCAATTCTGACATGATATTGCCTTTACCCATTATTGCACGTTGAGTTTCACTTTTTATCTTGCCCATGAATACTACTTTCTTTAATCCTTTGCCAAGATGAATACTTACATCTGAATCTATAAGAAGCTGTCCATTATGTACTATAGTAATTGTAGCATTATCGTCTGTAAAAGGTTGATTGAGAATGACTTCAGCTCTAACAAGTGGAAAGAAATACGTAAACCAGCCATCGGGAGTAGTTATTTGCGCAACTCCTTTTATATCAGAAGAAGATACTGTTGGCAGATAATATGAAGTATCACCACAAATTGTATACCCACAAATCGCTATTCCACATATCGCACGAGTTCTTTTTCTTCTTTTCATAAATAAGCATCACGCCATTTCAATTTCATAGTAGCATCAGTATTAAGATTCTCATATTCTATGAATATCTTATTTGCTTCGTTTGGATAGAGATAAACAAATCCTTTATTTGCAAAACTCACTGGTGATTGAATTTCCATATTTTTTATTGTGGTGTAAGCAGTAGCAACTAGATGCAAATAGAAATGATCTTTTCCTAATAAGTTGCATCCACTATTATAAATAGGAAACATATAAGGAGAATTTGCAAAAACTACTTTATACATGTAATTAATATCAGTTGTACTATTGAGAGAAATATACGCATCTACATCTCCAGTTCCACTCCAGTGTCCTTCGGGGAAATTAGCAAAGGGAGCTAAAGAATATAATCCGAACTGGACCCACTCTCCGGGATCTAAAAATATCTGGGTAGGGAAGATACTTGCACCCGATGCCTTAGCTACTATACAATCATCAACGTGTCCATCTTCAAAAGGATTAAATCTATAATAATTAGAATCATTAAAATGACCATTCTCACCTAAGAAAGCACCATTAAAAACTAATTCAGTACTTCTGTCTAATAAACTTCTAATTTTGAAATTCTTAATGGGCGTTTTATAAGTTATTTGTTTCACAACAGTTTCGTAGTTGTGAGTTACGTTATATATTTGTTCTCCTGCAATTGTTTTTTCGTAGAATATTAGTCCATCACCTACAATAGAAGATTGATAAATATTGACTTTCGGCACAGCACCTGTGTAATCGGGATTTAATTCGATAGCAAAAGTATCAAAGCCAAAAGGATCAAATCTCAAAGTATGGCTCCCACCCCAATTACTTCCACTAATAGTAAATGATTTCAAAACTACATTTGGATTAAATGAACGATTATTAACATCGATTACAGTAGCGGGATAAATCTTTATATTCATTTTACCATTGAAATCTTGGGCGCCTTCAATAGTCACATCAACCGGAGCGTTGTAATCTATTTGCGGCACCTGGATAATTGAAACTACAGATTGACCACGTAATCCCATTAAAAATTGGTCTATAGCAAGCACGGATTCAAAATAATCACGAGAGCGATTTATTAGTGTATTCTTGTATCCAAGTAGAATGGGACTCCCATCATAGCTGCTGAGTTGAATATATTTAGAGTTACCTGCATTTTGAATAGTCGAATGCAGAATCCGCCACTCTTCTAAATCGGTATCCCAAACAGATACACTCCAACCATTTGGTCTTGCACTCCAGTCCCATCCATCTGCTGGTTTCTGATGAAAACGATACCATATTCGTAAGTAATGAATTTTAAACATAATATCTCTATTTACAGCCTTAGTAGATGAGATTTGGATGAAATTAGCAACATACGGAATAACAATAGGCGTAAGATTATGAAATACGGAGCGGTCAGCACAATTTAGCTGTTCTTTCTCCCCTTTGCCAAGCTCTCTCCACATCCATCCACTCTCATTTTCATAACTCGGAAATATTAGACCATTTTTATCAAACCAACTTGAATTAGGAACATTTGTTAGTGCTTTGATGCTACATTCATTTGCTTTAACTAAGCCATAGCCTATTATATCATAGGATTTACCTGCGGAAGGATAATTCTTTGTTGCTGATGCTAACCGATAACTTTCTATTGCAAATCCTAATGGAGTCTTGACTTCTCCATTTACATTTATAGTCACTTCTTTTGATCTACTATCTAAATTAAACGATAAGGAATTTTCATTTAGGGAATATTTATAAGGGTCAGCAGCTATGAACTCTAATTCTACTTCCTTATCGTGAACGATAGGTGCTTCTAATCGTGAATTTCTTCTGTTGAATTCAACATACTGAACATAACCATCATATCTTCGCAATTTTAGTATATCTCCACTATGTGATTCTTGCATTAATGAACTTAGATTTTCAGTAAAAGCTCGAATTCTTAAAGTAGCACCACTTACTTCTTGTGAAACAAAACTACCAGTTTCTCCTATGAATTTAGCATGAGTAGTAGCAAGAGTGGTATCCTCATCAAATTCTACTGCTTTAAAAGTTACATCTCCTACTTGCCAAACTGAACTAATATTTGTCATGTGTAATAAGCCGCTCTATATTCAACACTCAAATCTACATCTATATCTTTATCTTTTGAATAATAATAAGTAGTAGGACCGTTAGGGATGGCCCAAGGAAGAGGATTATAAACACTACCTAAATCACAACCAACATGAAGTGCAGAAAAACTCCCACCCTGAAGTTTCAAAAAGAATCGTTCTCGTCCTCGTAAATCTATTTCAGATGTGCCAATATATCCTGTCTGATTAGCAATGTAACTCACTTCATAAAACGATTCATTTTCACCTGAAACATAAATGTGAGAAACACTTCCTTCTAAATAAAGAGTAGGAACTTCTATAATGGGTAAATTCGGTGAAATCAAATAGGTTATAGAACCACTTCCCAAATCTACAAGAGAGGAAGATATACTTATGTCACCTGATTTTTCGTAATAACTATTATGTATATTTTCAAATGGATTAAACGTGAATTTATCACTAACCTTACTATTTAATTCGTAATGACCTTGTATCCATGGACCTTGTAATCGTGTAATTCTATATGGTTCTAATTCATCGTGTATCTCAATTACTCTTAAAGTTTCTATCTGACTATATTCTTTTAGTATAGACTTTCCTGAGTAGGTAGCTTTTACATATTGTGCAGTTTCCTTTTGTTTACCATAAATTTTTGTATCTACTTCAATCCCTCCACCACATATCTCTAATGTTTTTGCACCTGCCATATTATACATTTCTACTCCTGGAAGAGTTCCTGCATTTAACAGCTCTTCTTTTAATTGAACTAAAACTCCTATATAAGATGCATTAGGCAAATATTCTATGCTTGCTAAAGGAATAAGATGTTCACCAGACCACTGATTACTTGGAATTTCAATTGTGCGGTATATAAATTCTCCAATTGCATCTGATGCAGCATTAACTATATGGATTTGCACCGTGTTATTGGGAATATTATTCACTCCTTTGATAATAGCATATTGGAGTATCTCGTGATACCGCGGAATGATAGTAGCTACTCTGTGCTCTTTTCTAAACACTCGTATGCGTAGATAATTAGTTCCTGTCGAAACACCTTTAAACGTTGTATTTCTGAGGTATCGCTGAGTATCGATCATCAAATCGAATCCGAAAGGACACATATCCGGATTGAAATATTTTGTACCCCCTTTTTGATTATAAAACAAGAGCATCAACCCGTTACTCACATTCCAAGTACTCGAATAATTTAAAGTGATATCAATGTGTTTAAATCCCGAATTGATGCTACGAGGACTTAGATCATGAATAGCTAAGGGTTCCCAGCTATTATTTGCAGTATTCCAAATAAAAAGATTTATTCCATCTGTTCGATCATGCAATGGACACCATATAAAGGGAACTTCTACATCTGCTAAAATATGTATTTTATCTATATTGATATCACCTTTTAAATCTACGAATACTGCTCCTTTCGCAGCTGTTAATCGCGCTGTTTGTAATGAGAAATCAACCGGACAGAAAGAAGGTATATAAGTGAATGCAGTATCCGTCTTAGGAAAATCATAAAAATAATCATCATTTAGCCACAAACATTGAATAACATAAGGATAATTAAAACTCCATCGCACAGGATGAATGCCCCATTCCCATTTAACAGTCTTTGAACCACATGGTATAGTACCACTTGTTAAATTAAGTGGAGGAAGAATATAGTTGTTCCACCAATCATAATTTTTCCAAAAATCTCTCCATCGTGGTATAGCTATATGATGTTCATAAAGATGATCAAAACCAAGTTGATCTCTCCTACCAAATAATAAATAATTACCAGAATCAGATCCGGTAACAGTCTTTCTATTTACATCATAAACATCAAAATGAAGACTTATAGGAGTTTTAGTATCACCTATCACCGCTGGTAGATTGAACGAACCACTTTTGCCTGTTAGTATACGACTTGCTTCGAACTTCTTACCATAACGCAATGGATCAGTTGAAAGCACATCAACATCTACAATATACAAATCCTTAATTTTACCAGCTCGCATAGGATGCTTATGAATATGAGTAGGAACACCATAAAATTTTGTAGATTCATTATATCCGAATTCTATTTCTTCATGTTTGTATAATTCCTGAAGAAGTTTACGATATTGTGAATTATTCTCCGCAAATAAAGTAAAATGATGTTCAGTAGGAAATAATCCTAAATCTTGATAATCATTTCTATTTCTACCCAATACATCTATAGGCACATTTCCGGTTCTATAATCACACTCATAACTCATCACCATTGCACTTGCATTAGTTCCAAATGTTATAACAGATGCATTCTTTACCATTCAATTACCTCAAAATACTGATCTTATTGCTTTGCCTATCTCGGTTCTTATTATTTCTTTTAGACTTTCTTTATCAACCCCTTTTGGTGGCTGACCCTCGAATTTCATATTTATATCCACTTGATGTTTTTGTGTCACAGTAGTTCCTGATTGTACAAGAGGAATAGATACTGGAGTAGTTCCTATTTGCATAACAGGGGAGGATAAGAGAGTAGGCACGGTTTCAGTCGTTATTGGAATCATTTGATTTCCCATTCCTTTTGATACCCCTTCACTTACACTATTTACTAAATCCTTAGATGATGTTTCTATACCAGCTACTTTGATTTTTGATTCTAAACTTTCTCCAAATAAACTTAATAGTTTTTTAATATCTTCATCGAGTTCTATATTAACAGTAATAGGCTCATTTTCTATTTGTTTCATTATCTCATTCCAATCTTCCATGAAATTTTCACTATTTAAATCCAACGTTATCTCTTTTTCTGTATCTATAGTATTTACTTTCGCAACAAATTGATCTATAAGGTCGAACAAATCATCCCAATCATCAGATGACACCAGACTCTTCAATGAACTTTCTGCTTTATCTATAGCATTCATAGCATCAGCTATCTGCTCAGGCAGAGTTTTTGTTTCAGTAACTTCAGGATACTCGACTTTGCCAGCTTTCTTTATAATCTCTTGGATATCCTTAGGAAGCTTATCAGATTTCTTTTCAACTTCATCATAAAAATTAAGAATGTCCTTAAATGACTGCTCAGTTTCTCCTGATAGAGATTTAGGCACTCCATAAATATCATGAAGAGAAGAAGCTATGCCAGTTGCAAATTTATTCCATTGTGATTCTAAGTCTCCGACTCCTACCGTACTATCTTGTATTAATCTTAAACTACCCCTTAGCCATCTCCACGCTTCTTTATAAGCTTCTCGTTCAGCATCAGATGTGGCTTTCATTGATTTCTCTTTAAATCGTTCTGCAAGTATTCGAGATTTAACTGCTGCCTCAACTATCTTTTCAGATGCTGCTGTCTTCTTACCTTGTTTTTCATATTTTATAGCCTGATTAACCAAACGCCCAATGGTTTTAACTTCCCTATTATATTCACTAATTATACTACGAGTCCTACCTGTGGCTTTCTCTTCAATATCTTTTATTTCATCCCACGTGTCATACATTCCCGAATAAGCATCTGCCATATCTAAAGAAGTTTCATATAAATTACGAGAAGAATTACTTAATTCATCAAATGTTCTTTTTAATTCGTTAGTCAGACTTTTTAAGTCAACCTCGGCTTTTATTACCTCTAAAATTGCTCCTACTACTTTTGAGTATTGAATTTGTAATTTCTCGTTAGTAGTAAGATACTTATTCGCTAATCTGTCCCTATCTTCCAATATTTTATTACCATTAAACCATGTATCAGCGAGATTCTTATCTACTATTACCCATTTATCACCCATCCATATAAGATCATAACCTGTTTTTAAAAGAGCTTCTCGTACTTCGACACCATTTTCACCTATCTTGATTGAAGTACCATGTGTTTTATTATACTGTTCAATTGTTCTTACTACATTTTTATAGGTAAGTGAAGTTTCATCATTTAGAGCTATTTCTGCTCGTCTTGCTTGTGCTTGCTTATCCCATAATCCTAATTCTTCTTCTCCAAGTCTTCTCTTTTCTTTAAATATATTCTGAAGATCTTTAAAATTCTTAAACTCTTCATCTGTTAAAACATCTCGGCTATTGTATTCATCAATTATAGCATCTGCTGTTTTACGTGCTAATGAAATGCTAATCATATCAAGCTTTGTTAGTTCTTCTTTTCGTTTACTTTCATCCTTTACACTTTCAGTAATATGTTGTCTCAACTTGGGCTCAATTTCTAACCATTCATCATACTCCTTAATAGTTTGTAAATGATCTTTACTAGCATTGTCTTGCTGACGTACCCACTTAACACCCGTTCTTAATGCGATGTTTCTTTGATCCCATACTTTACCTTCAAGTTCAAATGCTTTAGTCGCATCTCGTGCAGATTCTTTCATCTCTTCCATGCCCTCAATAAGTACTCGCTGAGGCGTATTAAACCCTTCTAAGAGTGAACGGAAATCGCCAGAAAACAATTTGCCAAAAACTTTAGCATTCTCAACAATAGCTTTTGTTCCAAGTGCTATATAAGAAAAAAAAGCTTCATATACTGGAGGTAATTTCCCTACACTCTCACCTAATCTATTTATCTCTTGAACATAAACATCAGTAGCAGTGGTAGCACTATCCATTTCATCATTCAATTTATTAATCAAATCAGCAGCTGCAGCTAACTGTTCTTCCACAGCTACTAATATGCTCTTAAGGCTAAGCAATGAAGGCTGCAACGCTTCACCTAATTCTCGCCTTGCTGCTTCAGCCCTATTCTGAAATACTTGTAATTTTGCAGATGTTTTAGTTATAGCAATTGAATATTCTTTCTGTAATGATGTGCCCCACTTAAGCTCTTCGTGAGCCGTCTCCATATTTTTCACTAATTGTGGATAATTCTCAGCAAGCGTTGCAATGGCGAATCCTGCAATTTCTCCAAAGTGTTTATGTGCTACTTCCATTCTCTCGACCCGTGAAGGTATCTCATTAAGCTTCTTAAGATACATCATTAGTGCTTGCATAGGATCTGTCTCTAATGCTTCTGCCCATGCCTTGCCTTGATCACCCATAAATTTGGTTATCTTAGAAGCATTTGCAGCCAATTGCTGAAAAGTACGCCTTAACCGAGTACCCGCTCTTTCACCTGCCATACCAGCAGCTACAAGTGTAGCAGATAAAGCAGCTGCCTGATCAACTGTAAAGCCCATCATTTTACCTGCAGCACCGATGTTCTTCATTGCAGAAACTATTTCTTCAGTTGTTGCAGCAGTTGTATTCTCAAGTTCATTAATTACAGCACCTAAATTTTCTATTTCGGTAACGGGTAGTCCAAACGCTTCACGTATTTTTGCTAATGCCTCTGCTGCTTGATCTGCTGTAAGAGTTGTAGCAATACTCAATTTTGCAACAGCTTCGGTAAATGAAACTAAATTCTGAGTGCCTGAAATACCTAAACGACCAGCTTCACTTGCTATATTCGCTAAAGCTGTAGCAGCCATAGGTACATCCTTACTTAGTTTTGTTAGTGCGTTACCTAATTCATACATCTGATCAATAGTGAGATTAGCGGTTTTTCTTACTTCAAACAAAGCATCTTCAAACGAAACAAAAGGATCAAACAACCATGTAGCTACTTGTCCCACAGTACGTAAAGCAGCATCAAGCAGAAAGATAGGACCCAGAACAGTAAGAAAACCCATACTAACTTTCTTAACCATACCACCAATTTTTTCGAGACCAAGACCAAACTTACCCCAAGTTGTACCATGTCTCTTGAGACTTCTATCTACTGTAAGTATGGCACTGTTTTGCATCTTTGTTGTAGCATCAAGTTCTTTTCCTAATAACCGTGCAGTTTCTATCTGACGTACACGCGCTTTAAGTTGTTCTTGCAAAGATTTGTTAACTGCGTTTATTCCTTTTTTTTCAATTTCTGCAGCAGCCTTCATCTGCAACGCAGCTAATCTTCCTGATTTTACTTCTTCTCTGAACAATTTAGAATTGGATTTCAGTAAAATATTAAGAAACTTATTAGCATTCGTTTGTTTTTCCAATTCGTTAGTCACTTGTCTAAATGAAGATGCAGCACCTTTTTGAGAACCAACCAATTGTTTAAATGCACCAGCTATTTTATTTACTGTACTACCAAACACTGAATATTGCTTAGCAGTTCTCTTCAAGCTTTCTGCATCACTACGATGCCATTTATGTACACGTTGTAGAGTATCACAAAGTTTATCATAGCTTCGCGTACTCGACTGAACTGTTTTTGCATTTGACTGCTGTACCCTATAAGCTTTTTGTAGTGAACTGCTGAGTTTATCATAATGAGAAGTAGAAGAACGAATAGCCTTGGCAGTATCCGTGTAACGTCCTGAAACACTCTGGGTTGAAGATGCTAGTTTCGTATTAGCACTATACATACCCTGAAGTTTCTTCTCTATCCCACTAAATAACGGTGTAAAATCTCGAAACGAGTCCCTATAAGCATTAGAAATCATCCGAGTGCTGCGAGCTAATTTTGTCATCTGTGTTTGTAGTCTCTGGAGAGTACGATCTACAACACCTGCACCAGTTATACTAAGTCCTACATTATACTCATATTCAGGCAATTTTCCTAATCTTGTTTAAAAGCCAAAACTATTATATCACAATCAGAATTAACTTTCTTAAACTTATTTTTCTCCTTATCATATATTTTAATTGCTTTAGTTCTCGCTTCCGACTGACTCTTCCCATCCACATCTATTTCATATTCATTTTTCACTTCGTAAATACGTACAGAATATCTCATTCTTCCGGTAATGTTACTCTTTCAAATATCAAATCATGAAGGAAAATATAATCCTCTCGTAGAAAATCATCTAATTCTATATCCCTGCCCACTACAGGATCTTTTAAAGATACTTTAAATAATTCATCTATAACTGGCTTAGAATAGATTTGTTCAGAACGAGCACTCATTCCCAATTTATCTAATATCTTAAGTAGGGTATAAGGCGTAATATTATTAATAGTGACTTCCAAACCACTTGGACATTTAACTTTTTCTATTTTTTTCTTTTTGTAATCTTCTATATTCATTTCAACAATCCCCTCCTTCTCATCTCTTCTGCGCGTGCTAAATGAGCTTGCAATTCAGCACTATTCATAGTTTTACTACCTTCTTCAGACCGAGCAGTTGCAACTAAAAGATCTAAATATATCCTTTCCATCAAACTCAAATCCTGATATTCATCTAACAGATCCGAGGGACGTAAACCAAAGCGTTCACATACCACTCGGATCAAGTAGAAAAATCCTTGTTATCATCTCTGATTTCTTCAAGCTCTTTTGCATCTGATAAACTAATTTGTTTTATAATAGTTGCAAGAATAGCTTTGAAATCATCGGATGTAAAATCCTCAACTGTCATCTCATCAGGTATAACTGGAGAAACTATGAATGCTTTAAAGAGAGCTTCGATATGCGCAGGAGAAAAATAATCATCACCCTCATCTTTGAATTGCTTTCTTATCTTCAGATGTACAAGTGGTGAGATATCTTTGGTTTTTATTATTAAACCCGAAGGCAATTTATAGTCCTTAATCTTCCCTTTCTTGTATTCTTCAAGATTCATTTGTTCATCTCCAAATAATGTAATAAATATATTATTATGCACTAATAGGATTAATGCGTTGATATGTTAGTAGCATCATAATCCACTGATTCAGTAACCATATCACCAGCAGCTGTAGAAGTCCTGTATGAATGGAATTTGACACCATAAATTACTCTATTATAATCTGCAGATGCACTATTGGATGTTGTATTCATCAAAATCTTACAGGACTGAAGACTCTCACCATACATACCAGTAGCAGCAAGTAGATCAAGAAAACTGTTGTTACCTGCATATATGAATTCATTATAAGTAGCATTCTTACTATATAGATTTCTTTCTAAAGATCCTGTAACCTCTTGAGTACCTTCAATCATAGACACTGCATCTCTTGAACCTACAACATATATCTTATCTATGTCCACAGATGTATCCATAGTTAAAGAATTAAGTAGTGGATCTCGACCATCGTGCCATATGCTCTCATTGGGTGCAGATTCTAATCCTATTCTAATTCGATTCGACCAACCTTTGACAGCCCCATACTCAGGCATGGCATTTACCTCCTATTCATTTTATATTGTTATATTATTATCAAACATAAGTAGAAAATTTGTTATGAGATGCACATATTTAAGCGTAGACAAAAATATTTTTACTTGCCCTATATTTTATATTACCTCCATAATAAAATTGCAATGAGGGCTTTGTATGGACGTCTCATGCAAGATTTATGCTTCCACCTTGACATGAACTACTGCTGATTGTAATATCCATTTCTCAATAGGAGAATATTCTAAATCTATACCACCTTTGTAATCTAATTCATACCATTTAGAATCATCATGACGTAATGTTCTAAGCCTTTCCATTATAGCATCTAAATCTTCTAATAAACGTGTACCTCGATAATCAAATGGGACTCTTGTAACTAAATGAATTTCTATTTCTATAATTGCATATTCATCTTCTTCTA
>Ga0190336_1000060_pt1 | contig 20870 bp, 43 predicted proteins | sample 487204910_MG_FD_161651 | JGI IMG/M metagenome (GOLD analysis project Ga0190336, IMG submission 161651) | Hydrothermal vent sediment bacterial communities from Southern Trench, Guaymas Basin, Mexico - 4872-04-9-10_MG | ecosystem: Environmental > Aquatic > Marine > Hydrothermal vents > Sediment ...
AAAGTCAAAAGGTGCATCTTTTGCGGAAAAACCTTTAAGGTAAAGGAGAATCTAATAAAGGAGGCAGAGTATGGAGAGGTGGTAGAGAGGAACTATTAAGATTTATTTATTTAATAGATAAAGGAATTTAACTCTTTCGGCGGGAAGTCTCCATACAAAAGTGTGGAGGTAAGAGCCGATAAGTATTTATAGTCTTCTACTAATATATACTTATGTGGAAATCAATAAAGATAAAAGAAAAGACAAAAAAAGAATTAGATAAACTAAAAATTCATTCAAGACAAAGTTATGAGGAAGTTATAATAAATTGGTGAAAAAATGCAAAAAACGATAATTTTCCCTGTTCACAGAATGGCAACAAAAAAGAAGGTGAGTTATCTTGATAATCTAACTGCTCGTTTGACCTATGCAACCAACCTGTTTCTTGATTTCATTGAAAAGAATGACACGATAAAGCTTTCTGATTTGAACAAATACAAGAAAAAAGTAAAGGAAATAACACAACTGAATTCTGCTCATTTACAGCAGTGTTATATGAAGGCAAGAGAGGTCTGGAAATCCTACAAAAAAATGAAAGGCAAGAAAACCAAACCAAAATTCAAGAATAAGAAGATTCCTGTGTGGCAAGATAAAAGAACTTTTGAATTTGTTGAATGGAAAAATGGAGAATTAACAAAATATTGGATTAAGATAACAACATTGAAGCACAGAGAAAAGATAACGATACCTCTAGATTACGGTTATTATCAGATTAGGGAATTGAAAAATGCTAAGGTAAAATCTGTTGCTTTTGTTAAGAAAGAGAAAAGGTTTTATGCTCATGTGTCTATTGAGAAAACCAAACCAAAAATCCAGCCACAGAAAATATTGGCAATAGACTTAGGAGTGCGAAGGAAGGCAACAGCAGTGCTGTTGTCTCCTTCTTTGAGTTTCAGCAAACAAGATATTTATATTTTTAGAGACGGAAAGAGATTGTCATTAATACATAACGTGGAGCAATATTATTCAAAAATACAGAGTTTGGGTAAGTGGAACGTTGTTAAGCGAATAAGGAATTTGAGAAAAGTCTATAAACAAGAATACGACCATATAGTTTCAAAGAGAATTGTAGAAATAGCAGAGAAACACAAAGCAATGGTTGTGGTCGGTTATCCAAAGTATTGCAGAAATAAACATAGAAAGGGAAATGGAAATAAAAAACTTAGAAAAATAGTGAATTCATGGAGTTTTCACAGGATAATACAAATGATAAAGTATAAGTGCGAAGAAAGAGGAATATTATGCTTAATAGTGAGAGAGGCGTGGACATCGAAAACTTGCCACAGGTGTGGTTCAAAGAACACAGAAAGACCATACCAGAGTTTGTTCAGATGTCTGGATTGCGGTCTGGAGTATAATGCCGACATCAACTCGGCAATCAATATAGGCATTAAGGCAAGTTCCTCAATGCCTGTGGGCTGTCGTGAACCAGCCGTAACTAACGATGATATGGTTGAAGAAACCGTTGAAGTTGGAAGCTTCTTGCGATAGCTGGGAGTAGTTCACAGTTAGAGAAAACTTGATCAGAGAAGCGGATTACGGAGAAACCATTAAGAAATACTAAACAATGTCGCCTTAAATTTGCCCTTAAATATTAGTGAATGATGTAAAATAAAATTAAAAAAAAATTAAAAAAATACAAAATTATTGTTTGCTTTTTTCTTGTAGCACGAATTTGTCTATTTCATCCCAGTTTAACTTAACAGTAGTTCCCGTATTTACATCCAATTCTATAAACCCAAGTCTCTCATACACCTTGATTAATTGAACGATTGTTTGATCTTTAACCAATTTTGTGTGTTTAATTACTGACTTCCATAATGCGTTCTTGCTTACCACCTGCTCTCCTTGAAATTCGCCGAAGATTTGTTCCGTATATTTTAAAGGACTCCATGGCATAATAATATATAATATATAAATATATATATAATTCAAACACTCTTCATGGCATGTTAATGTTAATTAAGTTATTATTTGAAGATTTGTTATTGCTTCTTAGTAGTCACACTTAAGTTAGAAAAGATGTCTCTCTACTCTTTATTACTCACATTATATATTTATATATATATTATTATTATTTATTATTTATATTTATATTATTATTTATTTTTAATTGCCAGACATTTGAATGCACTTATTGGTATGTGCCTATTGAAATATTGGAAATCTTAAAATACTTCTTGTTTTTCGTATTGCCTTTTGTCATAATACAACCAGCCATTCTAAGAAGTTCGTAATACTTCCGCAACGCAACGTAGTTTATGCGAAGAGCCAATTGTGCCTGCGAAATGTTTGGCATTTCTCCCATTTTGAGAGAATTAAACCACTCCATAAATTCCGAGAACTTGCTTCTTCTCATAATAATTCTTGAATTGCGAACCTAAATAACATTATCAACGAATTGTAGTTGTTTATTAAAATAAACAAACCTTTAAATACTTTTATTTACAAAAATAAACAAAATAGCAGCAAGAAAACGGCTAGCTGGATGCTTGGACAGAACGGGAACTAGTCGCTTTCTTGTTTCTGCTTTAACCGTTTAAACGTAATCCAGCTCGTTCTGACGCAATCCAATGGAGGATTGTCTAAATGCTTTTTCAGAAATTCTATTGTCTTTTTGTCTGAAGGCTCTCCTGAACCCATGTCTGGATACTTTTTCTGTAAATGCTCTATCTCTTTGTCTGAATGATATTTGGCAATAATGCTCGCCGCCTGAACGCTTATTATCTTCTCGTCTGCTTTCGGAACAATTTTCAGATTATCCTGCCTGAATCCAAGATCCAGAAAATAGTTCCAGCAAGTATTCACGTTTGCCGTCAAACAATCCATATAGATGCTTTCTGGTTCAAACTGATTGATCCACTTAATTAATTTGATTGCGTATTTGATTTCCAGCAGGTTCAAATTGTCTGCTTTACTTATAACATTTGGTTTTATCTTAACGACTTTGTATTTGTAGGTTTCCATCAATTCTTTTGCCAGTCTGTGCAGTCTGTTCCTCTCAATTTGTTTGGAGTCTTTTACGCCTCTGCTTCTTAAATACTCTTCGTCTTTGTCTGGTATCAAAGCCACGCACAATACTATGCTTCCCAGAACCGGGGATTTGCGTTAAAGTATTACAAGCATTTCGCTTATAATATTACTTCATCAATCCCCGCGTTCACACTCTGTTTATTCCTCATATTCATCTAAACCACCTCAAGGAGACCACATCCTTTAGGTTGTGGAGGAATTGAGGTATGATATTTAAATTTTCTGTTCAAATATCTGTTATGGAGGTTACCAAATCCATTACTATGAAAGTTTCTAAAGATATTAACAGAGACAAGTTTCTTAAATTGAGAAGGTTCTTTAACACATATCAGACTGTTGCGAGAGTTTACTATTCCTATATTATCGAACACTCTCTCCACACCAAACTCGCTTCCGAAACCATAACCAAAACCGACCTTAAGAACATCCTTCACAGAGAACTTTACAAACAAATCAGAGAAACCTATGACATCGGTTCTCAAACCGTTCAAGAAATTAGAGATACGGTTATCGCTGTATTCACTTCCTATGCCGAATGCATCAAAAAGAACAAAGAAACCTCTATCCCAAAAGTCACAGAATTCACGGTCTTTATGAACCACAATAGGGTAATATCCGTCTTCGAACATGGCAAAAGGTTTCCCTTCTTCTCTAAGGTAAAACTCAATGGTTCTGAAGGGAGGGTTACAATACCAATTGAATGCGGTAAAGAACAAAAACGGTTGCTTAAAGATGCTCTGAACGGTAAATACAAAATCGGTTCGTTTCAACTCGTTAAAAGAGATGATTGGTTCTACTTCGTGATACCAATCAAAAAGACTGTTAAACTCAAAGATAAATATGAAGGAATCATAGGAACGGATTTGGGACTCCGATACAATGCTGTCATAACAATTCTCCATAGAGACGGAAAAATCACTTACAAACAGTTCATCAAATACAGAAAACTCATGCACAAAATCAGAATTCTCTGGAAAAGAATCGATGAACTTAAATCCAAACTCCCTGAAGGACAGAGAACAAGCAAACAGATTCAAAGGCTCTGGAGAAAGATAAGAAGGATAAACAATTGGATTGCTCACGACATCAGCAGAAGAATCGTAGATTTGGCTAAACAGCACAACTGCAAAATCTCCTTTGAAAACATCAAATCCCTCTATCCAAAAAGGAACAAAAACTCCAGAGACAACAACAGGAAAATCAGCAATTGGGTAAAAGGAAAGATTGTAAAATACACCATCTACAAGGCACATTGGGAAGGAATAAGATACAGACTCGTTTCTGCTAAATATACTTCTCAAATCTGCCATCTCTGTGGTGCGAGAGGTTCTCGCAACAACGCAATCTTCGAATGTCCACATTGCCATCACACCTACAATGCCGATTTTAATGCATCGGTAAACATTGGCATCAGGGCAACGCTCCCTGATGTCAAGGGGTGCGTAAACCACCCCGTAGGGCTTATGACCCTACAAAGCCCTATCCTTTAGGGTAGGATAGTTTACCTATTTCATTCATTTTCTTTCAACTTTTTATAATAAGGACAAGTAGAGCAATCTTCTCTTACTAAACAGTGCCACATTTTTTCTGTTCCCCATAAACATTTATCCCGTTTCATCATTTAACACCAAGATTATGATGTGTGATACTTTATAAATTCTTTCAAGGCTTTCATTGCGTTTGGGTCTCTTCTGATGTCTTGTATGTCTTTTTCTATTTTATCCCAGTTAATTCTTTCTTCACTCATTTTCTTTCACCTTTGCGGGGTCTCGCAATACTACAATAAGACTTTATTGTTTCATAAAAAGTTTAACAATGTTTCTTGAAGCATTTAAATCTCTACTGAAATCTCTATACTCGCAGTTTTCACAAGCAATTAATCTCTTATGCTTTCCATAAATCTTCACTTCTGAACCGCACTTATGACATTTTTGAGAGGTGTATTTTGGATTTACATACTCAACAAAATAAGGTTTGGCTTCTAAAATAATTCCAAACTTTTTATAACACCACTGCGAACTCAACCACCGATTAAATGATTTGAAACTTTTTCTTGCTATCTTATTAATTCCTTTCAAATCTTCCAAAGCGAAGACAACATTATTATTTTTATCATAGTAATCATCTGCAATTTCTAAAAGTCTTGAGACAAAATCTCCTTGAGATTTTTGAATTACTTTTCTTATCAATTCATATAGTTTATTTATTTTTTCTTTTTCTTCATTTGATAATTCTGTACTTTTCTTGCCTTTTTGAATTTTTGAAATTTCTTTTTGTATCTTCTTTATTTTTTTATCTGTATCTCTTAAATCCCAAAAAACATTTTTCTCATATTTTTTAGTTTTTGTGTTGTAAAAAGAAGCCACGTGCTTTCTTTGGTTTAAGTCAATACCACAAACAATTAATGGAGCATTTTCTCTCCATTTCTTCGTTGTTGGTATGGAAACTGAAAGAAAGTAATTCGCTCCTTCCTTGTAAATAAAACCGGGATAGGCTGTTCCGTCTAAAATGTCTTTATAGTATTTGTTTTCTGTTCGGCAAATAGCAATTTTTGTTTTTTGTTTTGGTTGGAATCTTATTTCAATCATCCAGCAAGGATTTTCTACAAATCTGTAATTCCTATTATCAACAGGATACAAAACATTAGACATTACGGTTTTTGAGAATCTTTGTGCCAACAAGTCTAGAAGTCTTGTGTGTTCTTCCTTTAAATCTGTATCTTTCTTTGCATTATGCCAAACAATTTTTTGAAACTGTGTTTTTGAAATATCTAAAAACTTAGAAACTTTTATTAATTGAGAATCTATGAATTTTTCTTGTTTTTTTGTTGGATTTAATCTTAAAGTAACGCTCCTATAAGTCTTTTTTTTCATAGTTTGTAATTAAAAATTTTATTGCGGTGTTATAAGATTTTAAATAAAAATTCTTTTTTATTGTTTCTGCCAGTTTGCTCATACATAAATATATTATAAATGTTATATATAATTTTTGGTTGTAGAATATATATATTTTACAACAGAAAATAATAAATATTTTAAAAACAAATTAATATATCGAAGTCCAGACCCATGTGGCTGGCATCCTCGCACGTGTTTCAGGCGGGGTTGGTATGAGTTTATATAACTCACGAAAACGCAAGTTCGGGTTCGTGAGATTATATAAATGACTGTAAAAAATGAGCATCCACGATTGGGTGGTGCGATATAGCAAGTAGGAGTAGTGAAAAAGAGGCTTTTCGGCGGGTTAACAGTAACGCAAGTTTAGAGTGAAACTCAGATGTAATTTTTATAAATCTCCATTTATCATCACCGTTAACAGTAACGCAAGTTTAGAGTGAAACAAATCTCTAAATAAAAATAATAACTCCCAAGCTTGTATTAACAGTAACGCAAGTTTAGAGTGAAACATAAACACTTTCCAATCTCCATTGATTTCTTCTTCTTTTGCTAACTCCTCCAAATCTTTTTTTGTTGTATTTTTCAAATCTATAATTACTTTGATTTTCATAATTTTAATTCTTTAAGCGTCCATATTCCATATTTGGAAAAATCTTCAACAAGCACATAATCCTTGTTGAGGTTTTCATTTACTGCCACTCTCACTCCAAAAACAGAGTGAGGAACTTCATTATGTAATATCAAATTCTCTTTCAATAAACTCAAGGTTTTTGGGCTGAAACAAAAACAAACAATTTTATTGCCTTTGTTCTGGTGTTTATTTATTTCTTTAGTTATTTTATAAATAATTCTTGCCTTTATAATTTTTTTCTCACTCATTTTCTCTCACCTCTTTTAAATCTTCATCTGAAATGTTAAAAAAATGTATAATCCATCTAACAACAATATCCGTTTCCATGGTGAATATCGCTTCGAAAACCTCGCTTGTATCTATCCTGCCTTTGTTGAATCTTATTTGAGGATTTCGATTAAATCCTCCTTTGCTTAATTCTTTAATCCACTTAATTGCTTCTCTTTTTAACTCTATTCTACTACATAACTTTTTTCTGTCAACAAACTCCCATTTTAACTCAGGAATTTTCAAATCCTTCAAGGTTTTTAGTTTTTTACTCATTTTCTTTCACCTTTTTTACACGAAACTTTAGGCAATATGTAAATTCCTGCCGTTTTGTGCCACAACAATCTAACAGGCCATTTTACATAATAAGTAATTGTTCCTTCCACTCCATCTTCCTCCTCACTAAAAGAAATCTTTACATACCCGCAATTAACTGACTTGATTATTTCGTTAACCAAATCTTTTAATACTTTATATTCCGCAAAAAGTTTTAGTTCTTTATGTGTATAATTGCAACTAGCACCAAACTTAAAATAATAATGAGTGTAATTTTCATTTAAAGAGTTAATGTCTATACTTATATAATCCAACAACTCTGGATTTGTATATTCTACTTTAGTTATCAACAAAGGAAATCTTATCTTGCCTATTAATTTCCAATCATCAAACTCTGGTACTCTCTCTTCTTTTAAAACAACGTGTTCTTTAACGTATGATTCTACTTCTTCATATCCAAATGACTTTAAATTTTCACTCATATTTTCACTTTTTAATCCTACTCTCTTTTAAAAAATATTCTTTGCCTTCTGTTAGCAAGTGAATTGCTTTATCTATGCCCATAAAAACAGAGGTTTCATCATTCATCTCTGCTGCAGATTCAAGAACAGATATAGCATTTCTTATTTGCACTTTTAAGACATACATGGCTAATTCTTTTCCTGTTGGTAATTTTCTTCCTGTACATTCGAACGATATGATGTTTACCATGTTCAAACACGTTTAGTTAATATACTCGGCTGTTTCTTTGCTTTTAAGCACAGCTTTTATTTCTTCTATTGTTACGCCTCGTGATTCGCACCACATTTTTAACTCTTTCTCTCCAGCTAATTTGGCAAATTCTTTGATGTGATTCGCGTTCATCTGTAAAACAGCAGCCATTATGCTGGTAATCACAAAAGGCGAAGCATTCTTCTTATCTCCTTCTGTAAGCACTTCTTTTATCATTTCTGTGTGATGTCTAATCACTATTTCAATAATCCACCTAACATCTCCTCCAGCCAGCTTTTCAACAGTTTCGGCAATTTCTTCAATAGACGGATTAAAGTCTGCCAGTTTTTCTAAAAACTCATTTTTTTTGGAACTACTCATTTTCAAAATATTTCTCAAATTCTTTGGCAAAATACAAAACCAGTTCTCTTATGTTTTCTTTTTTCTCTTCTATGCTCGCCGTGTCAGCAACCAACGCCGAACGGCTTACCAAATCTATTCCAGCCTTCAAACAAACAGATTTTCTTATATCTTTCCTCGCTATATCCTCTTTTTTCGACCTTTCAAACATCAATTGCTTGCTCAAATCCAGAACCTGCTTGTTCAACACCTGCACTCTTTCTTTAAGAAACGACACGTTGTTGTCGTCTATTTTCTTTGAATCCTCTTCTTTCTGCTCTTCGGCTGGCTTTTCGGCTTCAACCTGCTTCAGCGTTCCTTTGACTATATTGTTGTATTCTCTATCTCCAGACTTGTGCTTGGAGTATTCAAATTCAACTTCCGTGCCTTCTGATTCTCCTTTAACCAACCAATCTGGTTTGTCTGACAAAAATCCAACATACCAATCGCTTCCGTTGAAAGTAATTCCATATGTCTTCTCTTTCTCAAAAATCGCTTTTATCTTACCTCTCATAAGACTTACCATATTTAAACACAACACCAGACAACAAAATATCCATTGCCTGCTCTTCGGTAAAACCAACTTTCAGCAAGCAATCATACATTTTTTTGAGAAATATGCTCCAATACTCTGGAACTTTGGATTCAGACACTTGTTTAATTATATTCTCCATAAATTTAACATCATTTATCATTTTAAGTACCTTTCCAACATTCTTAATATTTCGGAACAAGAGTATTTATTTACCAATTCCTCAAATGTCAGCCTTTGAACTTCCTTGACGTCAGCAACTGTCAAATTCTTCTTTTTGCCTTCTTTAAGAGTGACATTGCGAGCCAATTCATTTAGATTTATTCTCGCCATAAATATAAATAATATTTAAATATATATAAATTTCTGTTTTTTAATATATATATTCGACTGACTATTTCTTATTGCTGTATTGAATAAACAATCCCGGCAGTTTAATGTTTTTATTCTTTGAATATATCATTGCCGCCATAACATGACTGCATGGAGTAGATCTTAAACTCCACCACATGCAATCGCAACTGAATCCAGATTCTTTAAATATAACCGTGTGCGTTTCCGTAGAACCTTCAACTTCGAATATGGCAGACCTGTTGTTGCTGACGAGCTTTACCTTTCCTTCTCTCACCAATCTCTCTGCTTTTTCTTCAACTCTTTCTCTCATTATCAAAAACACCTGTTAAATATTTTAATCTCAAGGTGCTTAGAAAAACATTCTCTGCACACAAAAATGCTTTCAGAATAGTCGTTGCTTGTATCTACAAACGTTAAAACAAACATTTTATGCCTTTTAGCACAAGAATCGGGGCTTTCACACAATTTGCACTCAAACGATTTTTTACAAATTCCGCATTCAATAAATGCTTTCATGTTGTTTCTACTTTAGGAGATCTGTTGGGAAAAAATAACTCTTTAATTATCGTGCGAGGATTTTTGCCTAAAACCCAACACAAACCATCTTCAAAGCCTTCCAGATATATACAGGTTCGTACGTCTAATCTATTATAGGCTTCTTTTCGCCTTTTGCTTATATGATTTATACAACTCTCGATTTCTTTTTTCTTCTTCATATTAATCCAATTTCAGACAAATAATCTTCAATCTCTTCTTCGCTCCAGCCTTTTTCCCTTAATTCGTCTCTAATGCTTTCTTTAATCTGCTCTTGATACTCTAATTCCATCATGCCCCAGACGAAAAACACTTCTTGCATGTTATCCTATGTAATCGGATTCCTGCGAAACAGACATGCGTTTCAACTTTTTCAACGCTTTTTCGATTTCAGCAATAGTGAATGACTGAGCAGTTTCAAATGTGATTAATCTGTCTTTTAACAGCTTTATTCTGTCAACCACGATGTCGAGTTCGTCAAAATTAACCTGACCTTCCACAGCACATTTCTGAATGATTATGTCAAATACTTTCTCCGCCAAATCGAACAATTTATCCAATTGCTTTTGCTGCTTGCTCATAATAGTAACCTTTTTTTGTCTTTATAAAAAGAACTTCTTTTCCTTCCAGTCAACTTTTGATACATTTTTATCTGGTCCGATACGTTGTTATATTTATCCATTATCTTTTTAAGAATGTATAACCTTTTATCTTGTTTAATTAAATACAACCCCAATTCCTGCCACTTTTTGGGATATTTTTTATATAAACTGTTCAACTTTATCAATAATCTAATATTTAATATTTCTTCTGGAGTCGTTTCGCTTGTGTTGTCTTTTACAAATTTAAACAATTTTTTTGGAATTTTCATGCTTTTGCATACTTCTTCTAATTTTGCCAGTATTTCGTTGTAATTCAAGTTCAGTTCAAAATAGAAGCACCTTGACTTTAAATGCTCCAAATGCAAAGGCAATTTATTGCATATTATCGCTATTTTGCCTTCGTATACAAACTCCGATGGAACTTCCAGCTTGTCCGATGTCGTATGCCAAGTCAATATTCTCGGCTTGGTTCCTGTTTGAGTTGCCGCTATCAACAAACCGCTTGTGTCTTTGTTCTTAAACAGATCCAGCACGTCATCTATAATCAAATACGAATTTCTCGTCTCGTATAAATTAATATACAACTTTAATGGCGTTACGTGAGTGTTTATCATAACATACTCTTCATTTTTCAAAGCCTGTTCAACAGTCTCCGTCTTGCCCAGTCCTACAGGTCCAGTAATAATGAGTCCATGTATATCTTTGCTTTTCTTCCATACTTCAATATACTCTTTCAACAATTCGTACTGGTATAACATAATTCAAACATAATCCTCAACGGCTTTTTTCCATCTTTTCCAATTCTTCCCGCTTCGCTTTTTCCATTTCCTGCTTCCACAACGCCTTTAGCAACTTCAATTTCTTTTCAAGCTCTGGATTTATTTCTCCTTTCGCCAGAAGTTCAATCTCTTCTGGACTTAATTTCATCATAATTTATATTTTCAGACAATAATACCTCAGCCACTTTTTTAGCATCTTCTTCTTTGTGAAACCCAAATTCAGCTTTGCCGTTTTTATAAATTCTAAATGAATCTATAACTCCGTTTACGTATATGTAATGTCTGGCTTGAGCATAACTTTGAGAATACCATATGCTTAACATTTTGCCTATGCGGGCTTCTGCTTGAGAAGGTCTTGTGTTCAACGCCAAAACATACATCAACTTTTCAAGAGCGTTTAAACTTTGAATAGTGTTCCAATCGAGATGTTCAAAATACCAATACACCCGCAACACTAGTTTTTTATTCTTTACTATGTCGTCAATTGTCGGTTTTCTTGGCTCATAATCTTTCCAAAATCTTGGCACTAATTCTCTTGCTCGTGAGAGAATCTCCTTAAATGCCAATTCGTCTGCTTTTTTAATGTAGTTTTCAACAATATGTTCTTTAATGGCGTTTTCGTCAAAATCTTTTTCTTTAAAACTTTCCTTGTCTTTGTCCGATATGCTGACGTTTTTTACGTCATACTCGTCCAATATCCGTTCAATTGCCAAATCTATTAGTTTCGATTTGGCGTATTTGATTTGTTGCTCTATGCTGTATTCTTCTATCAGATCGTATTTGTCTTTGCTTTGTTCGTTCCACATGCAGTTTATATGCTTTGCTTTATCCTGCAACGCTTTAATCTCTTTCCAGATATTGTTCAATTCAAGCATATTCAACACCAAACAACTTTTCTTTCAACATCTTGTTCTCCCGCTCCAATACTTTTATTTTATTCTTCAATTTCCTGTTCTCGTGCCACACTTTCAATACCCATTCAGCAATATCTTTTTCCATAATTATAAGTGTTACGATTTTTGTTAAAAGTGTTATGCTTTATAACGTAAATCCCAAAAACCTCAAAATTTTGCGATTCCAAGCGGATTTAAACTTTAAATGTTAAAATTGTTAGGCTTTTACAGTATCCCACACAAACCTCGCCTCTTGAATCTCAAAATTGCCTTTTCCGTCGAAGCAAATTCTCCACACATCTTCAGCTTCTTCGCCGTATCCGTATATGTATCCTTTTTCAACGAACTTCGCCAGCCACTTCGCAAACTTCTCTATGTCGTATATTTTTCTGTAGTAGTCTTCAAACAATATCGTTCCGTATTCGTCTACTGAGATGTCTGCGTAATACGAGAACCAATACTCTGGATCGGCTTTTACTCTTGCAAGCTGCCGCTTAATCGCCTTTTTGAACTGCTCTATTTTGTCTTCTTTAATGCCTACATCCATTGCCAATTGAGTGTAGTATCCCATAATCTTAAATCAAATCATTAATGTTGATTTTAATATTTTTCAACTCTCCAGTGCTCAAATAATTTTTAAACATCTTGAATGCGAGCATAGCCGCCATGCTGTTGTTTACAACGTCCTGATAAACTTCGTATCCCGTTCCGAAAGACCAGACTTTCAAATACTCTGGATTCGTTGTAATTTCAACTACGTCTCTGTCAACGCTCGCTATGATATACTTCTCAAAATGCTCTGAAATTGCTCTTTTGCCTTCTATGTCGTCCGTGCAGCAAAAGCAAAACATCTTTTTGTCAAACAACCCGATGTTGCTTTTGCTGAGCTTCAAATCGTGTATCATTATTATCAAATCTCCGTCTATATTTTGCAGTCTCGCTTTTAAAGCTTCAGCTTTTTTGAAATTGATGTCCTGCTGAAAATACAACTGCCTCTGCAAATTCTTTGCTTCAACCACGTCGAAGTCTATCAGATACAGCATGTCCATAAACCTCTCTCTTAAATTGTCTCTCACCAGAAACTCCGCCAATCTGCTGCCAACTCCTCCGCATCCAAACACGCATATTTTATTCATATTCAGATAGTAATTTTACAAACATAAAATCAATAATAATAATCATAACCCGCTCCAATGTATTCTTTCCACCTCTCTTTAATGAGCTCTTTTTCTGTCTCGATGTCGCTTTCAGACGAGATTTCTTCCACGCACCTGTTGCACAAACCCAGCTCTTCGTCAAAACACCTTTTATGCACGTATCTCTGGCATCGATTACACCATGCCAGTTTGCTCTTTCTTTTGCTCAACTTATACCCGCAAACTGGGCAAATCTCGTCTGGAAGCTCCGTTAATGGAATGTCTCTTAATATTCTTCCCATTTCGTATTTATATTCGTGCTTCTCAATAATTTTGCTCGTATCCACCTCTACGCCCGCAACTTTCACGTCTGCCGAGCACAAAGCGATTCTCCCGCACGGCAGTTCCTGCTTTATTTTGCATTCAAACTCCAGCTTGTTGTTTACTACCAATGTTATTTTATACTGCATCGCCGTCGCTTCGTCTGTCCCAGACAAAAACACATTCATAGTATTGTGGCTGTGCAGCCACCCAATGCACTTCTCTGGAAAGTCCTCTTCAACAAATTCTACCGTCGTTCCCGTTACTTCCTGCTTCATCAAAGTTATGTCTTCAACTATGTATTTATCGCCTTTTTCTTCGCCTATTAAATACGCACCCCACTCCAAGTTTGGATACTTGTTCAACAGAGTGATGATTTTGCCAAACACAACGTGGCTTAAAACCACAGTCTTCCCCGAATTTCTGACTTCTGGACAACTGTCGCTCACAATACGATCTTTATTGTTTATTTCCCAACTCATACTACAAACAAATGGTCATTTACCGCAGGAAGCCCGTTGGCTTCGAGAGCATCTTCAGGTGCTACTTTTGCGGCTTCCTTTAATATTTCAATAAACATGTCTCTAAAACTGTCTCTTGAATTCAGTACAAACACAGAACCCAAGTTTATGGTCTCAAAACTGATTAATATGAACTTTATTGCTCTCAAATAAGCCTCTAATGAATCTATTGTCGTCGGATACGAAGCACAGATGTAATCATACGAATGAGCAAAATGATAACTACGCCAACGACCGCTGTGCTTGTAAAACAAGCCAGATCCGTACACTTTGTTGTCCGCTATGTGCAGACCAATGTGCACTTTGTTAGGCAACTCAAACTCTTTCGGCAATTTGTATATCTTGTCGCTGCCGCAAAACATCACGTTCCTTATGACTATCCGCTCTTTCTTGAGCAGATACAACTTTTCACCTATTGGTGCCAGCGTTATGCCGTGCTTAAGCACGCTCTCCTCGTTCAACCATATAGGAATTGCTTTGTGCTTAAGATCGTTGTATCTATACTGCAGAGCGTTTAGATTGCGACGCAATTGATCGCTCTCGTTCAAAAGAAACTTGTGTGCTTCTTCGTATTGCTTTGCCATTGCATCTTTTTGCTGCAATATTGCTGCTTTCTCGCTTTTCAGCTTTTCAATTTCCTGTTTCAACTTTTCGTTTTCTTTCTCAAGATCTGATTTATATGCGTCAGGATTCACATCTATTTTCCAATCCATATTTATGCCTTTGCTCCAACAGCATGTCGCTGTTGGAGTTTCAAAAAAAACTAAAAAAAACAAAAACAAACTATGGCTTTCAATTACTGAAAGCCTGCACCGGCCGTTTTCGCTGTTATTGTTATATCTCCCAATGCTCCCAACATTTTCTCTTTGTTTTCCTCGCTGTCATCAATTTCGTTGCCGTCAGCATCTCTAACGGTAACATTAGAGAGATTATACTCTCGTGCCACTTGTATTACTGCATCTACTAGTTTTGTGTCGCTGTCGAATTCTTTTGTGTAGGTTCCGCTTGGAATCTGGACGGTGACTGTCACTTTTTCAGGATTTACGCTCCATTCCATATTTTCGCCTTTTTTGCCCTAACAGCAAAACACTGCTAGGGCTTCAAAAAAAGCAAAAACAAAACAAAAACTATTGCTTTATTTCTTCGATGCCGTCTTCAAAACTATCTATACATTCAGCATCTTCCGTCACGACATCTTCGCAATCGTCTTCTATCCAGAACTTGTTTCTGGCTTCGTCTTCGTCTTTCGCTCTGACAATTGCGTAGCCGCATTCACGGTAAATTTTCGTCCAATCCAACCTAAAAGTCTTTAAACCGTCTTCCTCCTCCTCCAACTCTTTAATATTCCACACCATTTTGTTTGCTTTCATGTTCACTCATCCAGCACCTCTATGCTTTCTATTTCTCTGTCTTCCCAATCTCCATAAGAAATGCCTGCTACATCAAGATCCGGCACATCCCAAAACAAATCTTCAGCTTCTCCACTGTCTCTCGCTTCCACAATTTCCCTGCCGTGTCTTACATTTGTCCTCACTTCTTTCCACGTTATCTTGAACTTCATCATCTTTCCGTCGCCGTTCCTCAATTCTCTTACATTCCATACAGATTTGCTCGCTGTCATATTACTCCTTAAGCTCAATTACATCGTCAATTTGAGTATCTTCCCAGTCGCCGTCGTATACAGAATCTATCCGCTCATCTACGATGTCTCCTTTAAAAAACATGTCTCTGGCTTCTTCTTCGTTTCTCGCTTCTACAATAGCAGTTCCTCTTCTCACATCTGTCCTGACTTCGCTCCAAATGACCTCAAACTTTTTCAACAGATTATATTCTATTTCCAACTCTCTTACGTTCCACGCCATATTCAAAATCTCGCCAGACAGCCAACGACTGTCTGGCTTTGAGATTATAACAATGTTATAATTTGGCTTTTTCAAAAACTTTCCTCAATTTCCTTTTAACATATTTCGCATATTCCTCTTGACTAATAAATCCACGCTCAAATTTCTCCTCAATTTCGCTCAATTTAAAATTCTCAAAATCTTCTTCCATATTCAATACATATGCCACTCATGAAAAATTCTGTTAAATACTTCTAAATTGTTCACAATGAAATCAAAAGACACAAACTCTTTGCTGTCTATTGCTAGTTTTCCGTCGACGACCAATATTTTCTTTTCTGTTAATGCTTTAATTATTTTGTCAAATTTTTCGTCTTCTGACAACTTTTTCCAATTCTTTATATTCAAACATTCCATATTACGATAAGCATGATCCAAAAAATCGCAAATTTTTGGACTAAAGCCTTTCCATTACATCAGCATTCAGTTCTTCGCCGTCAAACACAATAGATTCGTCTGATTCGCCCAAATAAAACACCGAAGCATTGAAATACACAAACCAGTTTTGATATTTCTCAACTACTTTTTTTATGCCTTCTCCGCTGACATGAGAATGCCAATTAACGTCCTGAAATACATACTCGTGCCATATTCTGTCGTATTTCACTTTGCATTCAATAGCCGTCTCTATTTCGTCAATAATCTTTTTCTTCAACTCCCTGTCTCCTTTCTTGAACCTGAAATTCCCAACAACTAGCGTTTCCCAACTCATATTAAAATATAATCCGTATTTTTGAATTTACAAGAGTTATAACATCTTTTAAATATGCCAGCCTTACACTAACTTTACGCCAATCTATGCGATTTAAATAATCTAATAATTTTTCTTCATCTTCACCAATTTTAATCTTTTTGTCTTTCCAACGGTCATGCTGTTTAAGAATTATCGTTTCGCTCAAATATTTGTATTTTTTAAGCCTTAATACTCCTGCCAGTGCTTCGCATACAAACAACGAACAAGTAATTGGCACTTTGCCTTTCTCGCAACTTCTACCGCACGCCTTTCTCGCATTATAGCAACATTTCCCTTTACAATACTTCCTACAAAAATTTCTAATACCTGTATTCTCCATAAACCTGTTAATCTCCTTTTCAAATTCTTCAAAACTTGTCATATTTACAATTCTGCTATTTCCAATCTGGTTTCTCCCTCTTGTTCAACTAATTTGGTGTCCGTCGCCAGTCTGTCGTTTATAATTTCTTCTACTTCTTCTTTACTTTCTGCTTCAATCACTCCAAAGTCTATGTAGGTTTCCCAAACCATTCTTACTTTGTATTTTTTCATATTCAAAAAAATCAAATATGATTTTTTCTTTTGTTTGACTGTTTCATTACATCCATAACCATCAAACTTTTTATGAGTTTAATTAATTCAAGCCTTGAAATTAAAACATAATCGCATTGCGGGTTTAAATTTAAATCATTATTTAATCTAAACGACCAAACAGGATAGCCATCGCCATCCATTTGCTCAAATGAAATTGGATTGACTATTTTTGCGTTAAACTTCTTTACTAAACGCTCAAAACTAACAACAGACTCCAAATCCATATTCTAATAAACATTTCAATTTATCTTCTGCATTTAACCTTTAAATTAGCAATAATGCTTTTTAAACACAACAACCTTGAACGAATTTCATTTTTATCTAATTTCTTAATTAATTTTAACAGCTTTTCTTCATCTTTGCCAATTTTAATCTTTATAGGTTTCCACCTATACCATTCGGGTTGCGTAAATATTATTTCATCGGCTAAATCACGATATTCTTCAAGCCTTAACAACTTTGCCAATTCTCTACAAATAAACAACGAACAAGTAATTGGCACTTTGCCGTTCATACAGCTTTGACCGCATTTGTCTTTAACACTGCAACAGCATGCTCCTTTACAATGTTTTTTGCAGAAACTCCGAATGCCTGTATTTTCCATAAACTTGTTTACTTCTTTCTCAAATTGCTCAAAACTTGTCATATTAGATTATTTGCCAATTTCTTGGCAAATTCAATATATTGTTTAGGTTTTCCAACATAATACCTTTTAAAAACGGCGTTTAAATTATCATAATTCAAATAATGCTCAAGCGAGCAACACAACAAATATTTGTATTTTGCTTTTACAGATTTTCCAAAGTCAAACAAACCATCTGCTTCACCATTGTCAATATTTAAATCTGTCATCACAACAAATACGTCGCAACTGTAATCTTCTGGTTTTAGTTTGTTAAACCACTCATCGCCAGTCATTGGCAGTTTATTTATCTCTTCTTTGTTGTCAGTGATTACATGATAACACTGATTATGTCCAATAACTTTGCAATCAAGAGTATTCAAACACGCTTCTATAAAACTCTTTGCCTTTACTTCAGGCTGTCCCAACATACTTCCAGAACAATCTAACAATATCAATACTTTAGGCCTCAAAAATACCTGTTTAGCCTCTTGTTGAATAAATGGTTTTATGCACAATATATCTTCAAAATACTTTCTATTGATTCTCTTTCCATATAAATGCTCTTTATGTGTAATTTCTTCCAAATTTACTTTCAAGTTTTTTAGTATCTTCTCAATTTTTTTAACAAGCTTAGGATCTGGCAAACAATAATTTCTTGTATAATCTCCAGGACCGCTGCCCGGTATATCTTTTGGCAACTCATTTTCAAATATATCATAAAATTTCTCAAACACACTAAAATGAGAACTCACAAACTTGTTGACACTATCAAAAGACTTTCTGTCTTTTACAGTTTCTTCAATTGTTTTTGTTATTTTTTCAGTGTCCATATATTTAAACAATTTTCCTTTCAATTTGTTTATTAATTTTTCTTTTTCTTTTTTACTGTAATGCTTCCATAACGTAATTTGTAGACTCTCTCCACCCATTTTTTTAAATACTTTCTCCAGTTTATTTTTAGACATTTCTTCATTTACCAAAATATCTTCCAAAATATTCAAAACTTTCCTTGCTTTGATGATATTCATAGTTAAAGGAATTATTGCTTCGTCTTTTGTAATCTTAAAATGACCTTCTTCGTGCTTCAATATCACTTTCAAATCACCGAGATCCAGCGGTTCAATAAACGGCAAATATATTTTACCTCTTTTTAAATCTGAATAAGCACCAACATTATGGTGATATATTACCTGATGCGGAGTTGCTTTATTTAATGCCTGTTTGAATATATATGACTTTGCATAACCAAACGGTATTATTTCTTTTTTCATACTCAAAAAGTTTTGCTCCAACAGCATGTCGCTGTTGGAGTTTCAAAAACTAAAAAAACAAAACAGATTACGAAGAATTTTTAATCTTCTTTTGCAAAAACTGCTTAAACTCGTTGCAAAACTCTTCATCTGGATAACCTTGAGGATCTACTTTTACCAGTTTGTCTAACACTGGCTTCAAGTTTTTAAAAATGCTGTCTGAGTCCATAGATGCTGATTGTATCAACACTACTGAATTCTTCAAATCTCTGGTTGTAAACGGATGTATCATGCCCTGCTTAAACGCATCTCTGAAAAAATCTCTAATTTCCTTTAACAATTTCTTTTTATCCTCCGGCAACTCGTCCATTATCGCTTCTTCAACTTCTTTTTGATAATCGCAGAACACGCATAAGTCGATTCTGTTCAAAATCGCTTCATCTAAACTGAATGTTCCCGAATAACTCGCTCCAAAGTTCGCCGTAAACAAAAACACGACATTCTTTTCGGGTATTGCCACTGTTTCTCCTTTAATGAAGTTGTTTATCACGACTTCGCCATTTCTGCCGTCCAGCATTGGAATCAGTATATTCAAAGTCCTGCTGTTTGCTCTGTTAAACTCGTCAAAAACCACTGCTACTTTTTTGTCTTTATTCTTTTCAATGAACTCATACAATTCGCTTGGCTGAAACCTTATTACTTTCCCAGAATCGGGAATGAACTTCCCTAATATGTCGATGTCTTCCATTCCCGACGAGAACGTCACCACCAAATAATCGTCCAACTTCTTTTTGTCTTTCATTTCATTCAACATTTCAATTATTGTATACGTTTTTCCCGTTCCAGTCGGCCCATACAGCAAAACCCTTTTAAATTCCTTTTTCAATATATTATTCAATTGCTTGTGTATGACAGATTTGCTGCTCACTACAGATTTCCTCACAGTCTCCATCTCTTTAATAACTTTCTCTACTGCAGACTTCACCTCTTTAAAGAACTTCACCGCTTTATCATACTCTTTGCCGCCAAATTTCTGACTGGCTTTATTAAAAGGCACTGTCGAAACCACTTCAAAACCATCATCCAATGCCTTAAGTTCTACTACGCCATATTTATTTTCGTATTTCATACTGCGATAGAATTTTATTTCGCGTGATTACATTTTTAAACTTTAAATCGGCTCTTCACCCAATTTTTTCAATTCTCTATTAATTAATTTAATTAATTGTTTAAAATTCATAATCTTAATTTCTTAGTGATTGTTTTTCCATCTTCTTCAAAATCTCGCCTGCGTGCTCATAATATTTGGTTTGATATGTCTTTAAATTTCACCGCTCTAACAGTGATTTTCTCATTTTTACAAAACCCCATTTTTATAATTTCTTCATAAGTTGGCCTGTGATCGCAAATCGCTCTGCAACTGCATTCCTCGCCATCGCATTCAACTATGTAGAACACATCGCCCGACTGCTCGTCGCATTCAGACACATACTCTACGTTGTCCGACTCTTTTTCCAGATTTTCAATATGCCACACCATTTTCCAAAATATTTGCTTCTGTGCTCAAATCTATTCAATATCGCACTACAATATGTGGATGGATAATACCATACAAAAGAATTTATATGCAACTGCTCCATAAATGCCAACAGCAGCTGCAATTGCCAGAAGAAATATTGCAACCAAGACTGCACCTGCAATAATCTCTAAAACTTTTTCTGCCATAAGTATTATAAATAAGATTCAAATTAAACACCAAAATACTTGGAAAACTCGTCATGAGTGTTCCAAGCTTCAAAAAAATAATAATACTCGCAAAAATATCTGTTTTTCATATTGCAA
>Ga0190336_1000063_pt1 | contig 20186 bp, 14 predicted proteins | sample 487204910_MG_FD_161651 | JGI IMG/M metagenome (GOLD analysis project Ga0190336, IMG submission 161651) | Hydrothermal vent sediment bacterial communities from Southern Trench, Guaymas Basin, Mexico - 4872-04-9-10_MG | ecosystem: Environmental > Aquatic > Marine > Hydrothermal vents > Sediment ...
GCCTCTTAGGTGGATGCTTGATATAGAAAGAAACCATGGTATTGCTGCTGCAAGAAATAAAATAGTTCAGTCTTTTCTTAAGACAACCTATACGCATCTTATGCTCCTCGACTCAGACGTGATTTTGTACGAGGATACGGTAACTCGAATGCTCGAAATAGACGAAGATGTGGTAGTTGCAAACGTACCGCAAAAGCCCGACGGAGGTGTTCCATGTGTAGAGCATTCAGAGTTACCATATAGAAGGGGCAAACAAATATCCGTAAATGGTGCCCAACCAGTGAAGCAATTCATGCTCTGTGGTCTTGGATGTATTCTCGTGAAGCGGGAAGTCTTCGAACAAATGGACTTTCCTTATTTCCGATATGCTTCACAAGAGTTCGATACTCTTCCTGATTGGTATAGAGTATCGGAGGACTATTTCTTCTTTGTACGTTTAGAAGAGCTTGGTATAAAGCCAGTTTATCTTCCTAAAGCAAAAACTAAGCATATTACGAGTGCTGCGCTTGAGTGCGGAAAGGGGTTGGTGCTTGTATGAAAGTAGGAGTCATAACTTCGGTTTTCTTTCCTCTTATAGACAATGCTTACAAGTTCTATGGAGGAATGGAAATCAGAACTTTGTCCTTGATTGAATATCTAAGCCAGAGAGGGCATGATGTACATGTCTTTGCGACCAAGGATTCTTCTCTTCACATAAAGAATGTGACTCTTCATACCGGAAATTACCCTATTTGGGACGGCAAACGTTTATCGTCCTACGATACAGAAAAAGATATCATAGTGAGCAATTTGGACATCATAAAGAGTTGTGATGCAGTTATTGAGGATAATCATTTTCATTATTACAATTATCTCGCTTCGAAGAAAGGCTTCAAACAAAATGTAGCAATGTCTTGGGACTTCTATCCGAATAATCTCAAGGTCTTACCTCCTACACCAAGAAATGTACTTTGTGTATCGAAGTGGTTACGCAATGAGATTAGGGATAAGTTCGCTCATGCTGGACACAAAATTTATTACGCTTATTCAGGACTAAACTTGGATTACTATAAGCCTTTTAATAATCACCCCTCCTTTGATGGACCAATTTTGTTCCTCAATAGATTTTCTCACATCAAAGGAGGGCATATATTCCTTCAGTTGGCAAAAGATATGCCTGACGAGGAATTCCTAATGATGGGTGACGTTCTCTTTACACAAGAAGGTACTTACGCGTGGAAACTCAAACAAATAGCAGACGATATGCCTAATGTAAAACTCATATTCAATGCTTCATGGGAAGAAAAGATTAATGCGTTGCAGACGTGTAAATTTCTTGTTCATCCGTGCATAGTCCCAGAGCCTCTTGGACTCGACTGTCTTGAGGCACAATATCTCGGCAAATATGTCATAGGATTTGCGATGGGTGGACTCCTTGAAACAGTTAAGGAAGGCAAAACAGGAAGCTTAGTCTTTCCTGAAAGAAATTCAGAGATAAATTACAAGAAGTTGAAAGAGAGAGTCGAAATTTTTACATCAAAGGAACCGAATCCCAAAGTCTGTATTAGGAATGTCGAAGAAAATTTTAATTTCAAGAAGTTTTCAGCCCCTGTTTATGAAGCAATATTGATGGGCAAAAGCGAAGATGAAATCCACGAATTAGAACGTAAACAAAATGCTGTCGTGATATGAAGGATACGACCCCGATTCTTGTTAAGAGCACAACAAAGCAGAAACTTTCGGAGGCAAAAGAGATCCTTCGAAAGACTTGGGATGACTTCCTTGTTTACCTTCTTGAGTTTTATATTTCCCACGCAGATGAGGACGACAGGGAGTTAGACAAGGCTGATGTGATGCGCTATTGCATCTCTTCTCCTGACACGAGTTCACTCGAGTTCCATAGAGATCAGCTTACGAAGATTCTTACCGATTTAGAACACACGTACGCAACAACCGGCGATCCAAAAGACAAAGCGACAATTGCTGAGAAGATTGCTCGTATTAATGCCTCTCTTAAAGACATTTCAAAAACTGATGAAAGTAGTCGAGTACTTGAAGAGATAGCTCAAATAAAAAAGAACAGATTAAAAATCTTAAAGAATATAGCTCCAACAAAAACTGTAAAACGAAATGAAGATAAAGAAGAGATATCGGAAACTGAGAGTGAACAAGAAGCAAATAATTAAGGTCATTTGTGATTATTGTGGAAAGGAATACGAGGTCACTGAGCAAGTTTACTATGCTAAGATGCGACAGGGCTTTAGATACTTCTTCTGTTCGGAGCAGTGTTTGGCTCGTGCTCGTGCAGAATACTTATGGAACCGTAAAGCGCCAGTTAACATTCCTGATGAGCTTAAAGAAGAGCCTGAAGTTGAAGTATCTCTTATACCGGGGGATATGCAAGGCTTTTGTTACTACTGTCATCGACGAATCCCAAAGTCAGCAATATTCTGTGAGGAACATGCAACCAAAGAACATCTTGCAATATTTGAAGCAACTCAGGAATTACCAGTTCACCCAAGAGGTTGGTGGTCCTACGAAATAATTAAGGATTGGCTTTCTGGTTACAAGAAGATTCTTCTAAAAGCTCCGTCTGGAACGGGTAAGAGCGTTCTTGAGGACATTATGGCGTATTTGAATTTGACACTTTTTGATAATTCCTTCACTCTCATAGGTTCAATTTCAATGCCAATAGCTGTACAGCACATAGATAGGATTCGTAGTTGGGTTGCGATGTCACCTTTCAGAAACCTCATAGTGTATGACAGTAAAGAACAGATAAAACTCAAAAACGGCTCAAGAGTCTTAGCAATAGCACAGAACGAGAAAACACGAGGTGGTTATCATCCAGATTTGATTCTCTTAGATGAGTTGGCACGAATCCGTCCTTCCTCATATTACGGTTTGTTTTATCAGATGGGCAAAACGAAAGGAGCGACTGAAATAGGGGTTTCAACTCCGTTCCTCAGCTGCTATGATGATCAAACAGAGGTGCTCACAGAAAATGGATTTAAGTTGTTCAAAGATGTAGATTTGAACGAAAAAGTTGCTACTATGAATTTGGATACCGAACAGTTAGAATTTCAGTATCCATTAGAAAAGCAAGTATATGATTATGATGGCTATTTAATCAGTCTAAATACTAAGGGAATAAATTTAAATGTTACGCCCAATCACAGAATATACTACATCGGTCAATGGGCGTTCCGAAACAAGAAAAAAAGTTATAAATCATGTCGAGCTGATCAGCTCCTTCCCGAGTATTGTATCCATATTCCCAAAGTGCCATTACCAACTGAAGGTAAGGATGTGCCCTATCTAAGAGTTCAAAAAAATGTTATGGAATTGAGGAATGGACACGGGGCATTTAAGAAAGTCGATAAAGCGTTTGATCTGCCTATGGATTTATGGCTTGAGTTCTTAGGATACTTTTTAAGCGAAGGTTCTGTCGAGAAAAAGGGAAGAATTAAAATATCCCAGAAAAAATTTAAAGATAGGATGTTCAAGTGTTGTAAACAAATAGCTACTTATTTTCACAGAAAGGGAGAAGAGGGGCAAGATTATTTTCGTATTCAGAGTCCTCAATTATATAAGTTGCTGAAAGGGGAAAAACGCATCCCGGATTATGTGTTTGGTTTGTCCCTAAGACAGCGAAAAATTTTCTTGGACGCGTTTTCGCTTGGTGATGGAAGTCAACAAAGTCGCAAATACAATGAATATATGCTTTTTCTGAACTATCCCAAGGAGAAGGCTTTGGGGGACGATTTGCAACGACTGCTTATTACTATGGGCATACCCACAATTGCTCGTGTGAAAAAAGGTAATGGGAGTTGTTTAGTGATTTCTGGAAACTCCAAACGGTACGCGGATTTAAGGAAAAGAGAAGAAGGAAAAGATATTTCACGAAAATATTATAAAGGAAAAGTCTATTGTTGTACTGTTCCTAATCACACTCTGATTGTGAGAAGGAAAGGAAAAGTTTCAATTTCAGGAAACTCAGGACCTTTTCTCAAGCTTTGGTATTCAGGGACAGCACGAAATTACGCGGTAAAACTTGAAGACTGTTGGTTTATCACTGAAGAAATGATAAGGGATGCTCAAAAAGACATGTCTCCCTCCTTTTTTGATCAGGTATTTAAAGCTGAATTTGTAGCAACCTCTAATAGAGTGATTCCAGATGAGCAACTCCTTAACGCTATTACGGATACAAGATCGAAATATACAGGAGAAACAATAATGGGTCTCGACTTTGGACGCAAGCGAGATCATACAGCATTGGTAGTTCTTAATGATAAGGGTCATGTCATATACACCGAAATTTTGCCTCTCAAGACAACTTGGCGAGAACAATATGCCATAATACGCGATAGAACAAAAAAATTTAATCCCACCACGATATATGCGGATCAGACATCGATTGGTGATCCCATACTGGAGGAACTTTCGGACCTTCCGATTGAGCCTGTCCTAATGTCTAACGATAAATTAAAAAAGAAGATTATTGACAATTTGGTTTTGTGTTTTGCTTATAATTCGATTCACATACCTAAAGATGAACAAAAGTTGATTGATCAGCTTTCAGCTTTTGTATATTTAGACGACAACTTAAGTAAGTGTGGTCCCGAAGGAGGAGCACATGACGACCTTGTGGATGCGTTGGCTCTCGCCTCCTTGGGACTCGAACGACATATTGATGAGGAAGAAAATACGGACAGTTGGGGAGCGATTGGTGGAGAACAGTCGCTTGATGTGGAGGAAAGTCCTTGGACAATTGTATGGTGATCGGGATACAGATCCTTGGAAAGTAGGTGCTCCGAGTGGTGAAGACGAAAGTGATGAGTCTTCCAGAACTTTTAAGACTACACACGCGTTAGAGGTGGGTGGACCATCTCAAGAAGACTGGGAATTATATTTGACAAGTCCTCCCGCATTTGCAGCAGTTGAAGCTGTCACCTTTGCTGTTCTTTCTGCTGGTTTTGAAATTCATGGTGAGAGTGAGCAAATTAGGGAAAGATATACACGGCGCTTTGATAAAGTATTTCCAAAGCTTTATTCTGTTATGCGAGACGCTTTAGTGTTTGGCGACAGTTATTCGAGGATCCTCTTCGGGAGGGACAACCATTTTACTGATATTGAAGTTTTATTTCCGCTCAATGTAGTAACTCAGAATGGTAATTACTTTGTGCGAGAAGGCGGGAAGCTTGTCCGTGTAAAGAATATTTGGCACTTTCAAGCTATGGCTCGTACGGACTCATCTTTTGGCATATCTATGATAGGTGTAGCAAGACAACCTCTTAAATGGAAGAAGGAAATTGACGAGAGTGTCCACGAGGGTATTATCAGACACGGTTTTGCGAAATATCATATTCAATGCCTTCCTGACAGACGAGGACTTTATCCCGATGAAAATAAACTCAAAGAATTAGAGAGACAATTTAGAAAGATTCACGTTGGTCACGAGTTTGTTTCGACAGACAAGGTTAAAATTGATCCAATTGACACTTCTGGATTTCCAGCTCTCTTAGACTATCTGCAATATTACACAAGTCTCGCTGCAACCGGCTTAATGGTTCCGGCTGAGACACTTGGGCAGGGTATAGCAACTTCACAATATGCAACTGCTAAGGTAAGGATGGAATTCTTCCTCAAGAATACTATTCCTTATTTCCAAAGAGTCCTTGAATGTTCTGTTAATGATAATCTCATGGGAGAACGAGCTGAGGGAGCTATATTTAAATTAAATGAACCAAAAGAGATCTCATATAAGACAGGATGATTCACGATACATATTTTCCTTTAGGACGAGAGAAGAAGGACATATTTCACGATAGGATTTTAGTAGAGAGTGGGGATATGTTATATGACTCCACATCCCAAGGTGTTCCTATCTTCATTCCCCCTAATGTTCTGAAAAATGCTCGTATTCCTAAAAAGTTACCATTTCAGATTTTTCACAATGGAAAGGAAGTTGGGGAGGTTAAGAATATTCGATGGGATGGTAGAGCACTTAGAGGAGATATTCATGTTTATCCCCAACATAATGAGGAGGTAGTTAGAGAGCTTTTGAGGGGAAATCATGGTTTGTCTGTGCGCTTCTCTTCTATTGATGAGGATTATAAAACCTATACATTGATTAAAGACTTGACGTTGGAGCATTTAGCTCTTGTTCCAGCTCCAGCGTCACCATCTGCAAGAATAGTGTAAAATTCTACGAAAGAGTTAAGGAGAAAAGAAATGGGTGAATTAGCTGATAGGTTAAAAGAATATGTCGCTAAGGTGCAGTCACACGAACTCAGCGCGTCTGAGGACTTACGACGACTGACACAGAAAGCCTACTATAACGCTGTCATAGCTGGAGCTAAACGAAGAGAATTCATGAGGAAGATACTACCTGTTGTTAAAACAGGTTCACATAGAGTGAGGGTGTTTACATCTGACGCAAATGGATATGCTTCAAAGGGAGCTTATAAAGGAGAACCTCCTGTTTTTCATCCCAAATACACAAGTATTGATGCTGTTACCGAAAAAGCTTGGACTCTACCACTCGCTCCTAAAGAGTTAGTTGAAGATGCGGAGTTTGATCTAATAGAGAACGAAGTTTCTTTGGCTGGTATGCGATTAGAAAATACATTAAATCAGGATGCTATTTCCACGTTGATAGACAATGCTGAGCATAGCACGACATGTAATGGTGGTGATCCATTATCAAGTGTAGGGGATGCTTTTGCTTATGTTGCAGATTCTCAATTCTCACCGACTCACATGATTGCGACTCCCAAATTTCTTGTTTATGTACTTGAACAATTACAGACCCCATTTATGAGTAACAAGAAACAGGGTGGTTTTCTTGATATATCTTTTCTATCGGTCACTTCAAATGGGGATAAGAATTGGGGATGGACAAATGCCGGGGATGTCGGAGCAGTAGTCTTAGATGCTGAAATGGCAGCGTTAATTCTTATGAAGGAGGATATAACCGTGAAGAAGTATTCTGATCCTCTTAATGATTTACGTGGTGCAATAGTAGAAATGAAATACAAAGTTGTAGTAAGAAAACCTAAAGCTATTTGTATAATTAAACATGATTAGGAGAAGAAAATGCGAGCGATTGCTCTTTTAGTGACTCTTTTAGTGTTGTGTCTCGTTCCGCTTTCTCAAGCAGCCCTTTCCAGTGTGGTTACGCTTAATGCCACGGACGCGTCAGGGATTGATCATGAGTTGTATTACATTGATTTCAGAGAAGACTTGGATGAAGGGGTAATTTATAACTCACAGAGTACTGCTGATCGTGGAACCGTTTTATTCAAACAAGAGGCTATGAGTGCTGGAAATACTATGATGGTAGCCACAAATTATACCTATTTTGAAGGAAGTGCTTTAATATCAGGTGCATCTTTAGTAGAGAATATGGGTGGAGTCAATGCTCACAATGCCAATTACACATTAGGTGTGGTAGGTCTAAAGGGAACTTCCACTTCCAAATTAGCTGTGGCTTCTGCTTCGAGTGTCTCTCCCTACGATGTGCAGTATCAGTACAGCGTTTCGGGAGCAAATGGAGGCGCAGGGATTGGTGCTGCTGAGGTGAGTAATACAGGTAAGACCTATGCAAAAACAACAATAAGAGGTGCAAAACAATTTTCATTGTCTGGTGAGTTGAGTTGGTCAGTACCAAAACCTGCTGGAGGAATGGAAGTGCCAAGTACGGACATATCACATTTGTGTGTATGGGCTCAGGAGAGTCCTGCCTATCCCATCTTTCCAGGAATAGGAGCGTGAAATGAAAACTCCTCTTTCCTCTATTTTTAATTTTGGAGCGATCCCCTCTCCTTGGGATAAAAGAGACGTTATATATGCGGCTCTTACTTCAAAGGAAAAGCCAGAGGTATTTAGTCTTAAGGAATACCAAGGACCGGTAGTAGACCAAGGTCCTCGACAGATATGCGTTCCTTGTGCGTTGTGTGCAATTGTAGAGTCAAAACAATTTTACAATACTAATTTGTCTGAATGTTACATTTACAAGCGTCGTTCCCATAAGGGAGATGGCATGGTGCTGAGGAACGCTCTCAAAATTATGCAAAAGGAAGGCACTTGTCAAGAAATGTGTTTTCCGTTGTCTACGTGTCAAGAACGATGCAGTGAAAGCTCAATTAAAAAGAACGCCCTATCTTATAGGATAGGAGAATACCATAGAGTATTCAATGATATTACCGGTACGATGTATATTCATAAGCTACCAGTATTTGCAGCCGTTCCTGTGTATGATAATTGGTCTTATGATGCTCGTATACCAATGCCCTCTGGTGAATTCTTAGGTTTTCACGCTATTACGATTGTAGGATATAACCTCACAGAGAAATATTATGAATTCAAAAATTCCTGGGGAACAGAATGGGGGAATGGGGGATACGGGGTGTTGCCTTTAAACTATCCGATAGCTGAAGCATGGATAGTTGAGCCGAGACTTGGGAATGATTACGATGATTTGCTTCCTGATGACATAACAATTAAAAATACAATATGTGGCATGTCCATATTTGGGCTTGGTATCGAACTCGAGATTACTGTTCCTTGGGACTGTATTGTAAGACCCAACTTTGGAATATTTCGATTTCCACGTACGCTTCATAAAGGCACGAATTCAGTGATGTTTAGAGTTCCATTTAAGAAAGGTTCACAACCACTAAGTTTAACCTTTAAGCATAAGAATTCTTATATTAGAATGTCTGCTACTCTTTCTAATACCATTCAATTGAGTGAGTGGGAAAGAATTTAAATTAGAATGAGCTTGCGAGTAACATTTCTCGGAGTAAATGCAGAAGCAAAGGGACATTCCTGTATATTGATTGAGTCTCCTAAAGCGAAAGTTCTTTTAGAGCCCACCCAGCGAGTTAAGGATGTCGATGCTGTTATAATCGCGGATATAGACAAAGATGAATATAGCGAATGGAAATATTATGCAGACCAAGGTGTTCCGATATATTCGGTAGCAGCAATAAAGAGATGGGCAGAAGATAACAAGCTTCGTGAGCACATTCAAGTGATAAGCAACAAGTTCTCAATTAAGGGTCTTCACATGAATTGGCTAACGGCTAATGTTGCTCCTCATGAACCAGCAGGTGGAGTTAGAATTCCAAGTTATGATGTGGATATAGTGCCTGAACTTCCACCTTATATTCCTCAAGCTTTAATAAAGGCATTCGGATTGCCACCGTCTCATATCATTGTTGGTATTGGCTCTTATAAGAAGTCTGATCATAAAATATCATTTGAGGATTTTCTTCTTCAACTTGAGAAAACCAGAAGTGGTAAGGAGAAAGGTCTTTTGTCCATTACTCTTACAAACTTCAGGAAGGATCTGAAGGAGCATAAAAGTGAAATTCTCAGAAGACTCAAAGAGAAATGGGACGTTCCTATCTTTTGGGCAGAGAAGGGAATGATTCTTGAGTTCTCACGAAGTGGTCAAGTGGAGAGAATTGACTCTTCAAATGAAATTGAAAAGCTTCATCTCAAAGAATTTCTGTCCAAAGGAGTTGATTATGACATAAAGCACGTTAAGACAAGGTGGAAAGAGTGTATAGCGGATTTGCGGTATTTGGCTAATAACGCCGTACCTCGCTTGAAAGCAGGAAAGAAATGGGGTGAATGGACTCTTGACGCGTGCTATAAATATTTTGCCGCTTTGATAGACGCTCTTCGTAGTGTGCATTTTACGCTTGTTCCTCCTACTCAACCTGAGCTATACAAAATAGAGCATCCCAATAAAGATCCTAAGGAAGCACTTAAGACTTCTTTCTGGCAGACATATTTAAAAGCTAAGAAATACATGAAGTCCAAACCTCCCAAAGACGAGGAGGAATTAAAAGAGTGGAATAAGAAGCGAACGAAAATAATAAGTACGTCTGAAGAAATGAAGAGCCTTAAAGTCGGATACCTCTCCAAGGCTAAACCATATTTACGATTCTTCCTTCCTACCATTCACGAAGATATTGCGAGTGCTGGATGGGATGAAAAGAAGCTCCTTATTGATGTTAAAGCCGATGGTCTGAGGATCACTCTCTGGAAGTCAAGGGGTAAAGGATACGTGTTTGTAGATCCCGAAGAATTGAAACACAAGTCCCCACTAATAAACAAATATGTTCCTCAGATAGTGAAAGAAATTGAGGAGCACTTCCCCGATAATACAGCTCTTGATGGGGAACTTTATGCGGCGAGAGGTAATAAAGCTCTACACAGAACTGTCATAAATGGAATTATAAATACTAAGCTTCCTCCTGAAAGATTCATACCTTATACTTACGCCTTTGCTTTTGACGTCCTTATATACAAAGGTAAGGATGTGCGTGATAATCCTCTTGAGGAGAGATTAAAGTTGCTTCGTGCCTTTAAATCCACGTCTCATATCAAAATAGAAAAGGTATCTAATGTGGTTGTTCCCGGCTACTCTGGATATGTGGTTAGCGGAAACAATAAGAGTGCGATAGACAAAGCCATTCGCTTGATAGAGACATCAAAGCATAATTTACATGAAGGTGTGCAAGAAGGTATAATGGTCAAAACTTTAGATCATCCATACGAAGTTCCGACTAATAAAGGATGGTGTCTAAAGGGTGGCTCTTACATCCTAACTCCTGATGGGTTCATGAGTATAAATCAACTCAAGTCGGGAATGCAGGTCTTATCATCAGACGGAAAGTTCCATTGCATCAAAAATGTATTCAAGAGAAAAATAACAGATCGTGATGTAATAGTAGAAATAAATAATCATTATTCACCAAAAGTAAGACTTACAGCGGATCACGAGATCCTTACCAACAGGGGATGGTCTAAGGCAGAGGAAGTAAAGTCACTCTATTCTCCAATTCTTAATGTTGATATTTTGGAAAATCCCCCAGCAAAGATTGAGCTCGAAATGTATGGATACAAAAAGACTATAATTCCAGATGAAAGATTTTATAAATTGATTGGCTTTATTCTCGCTGAAGGTTCTTTGGTGAATGCTTCAAATGAAATCGAAAAGTCTCTTAGTCACTCTTCTAAATGGTCTGGAATACGAATCTCTAATAATGAAGATATGACTTGGGCAATCGAGATTATCCGAGATATTTTGCATGTGCAACCACACAGCTATACGTATGATGGTAAACGCATAGTGGAATTCAAAGATCCTCCATTCGCTCGATGGTTCTATGATACATTTGTATTCAAGCATGGCAGAGAACACTATAAACATAAGATACGCTGGAAAACTTTGAGTATTCGACTTCCTTTGTGGTTTGCTAAGATTACAGAGGAACAATGGCGTTCTTTTTTAGAAGGCTATTGGCTTGGTGATGGAGCAAAAGAGAGAAAATATAGAATCGGAACGTCTTCTTCGTATATGGCTGGCACTCTTTATTTGATTGCTAAACTTCGTGGTTGGGACGCAACCGTAAATTGGAAAAAGACATCAAGAGAGCCCTCGTTTCTGATTTATATTTCAAAAACTCCTATTTTTAGATCACTCAAGCCTTCTATCCGAAAGATTCCCGTCACTTCTTTTCATAGAGAAAGTGACTACCTTTACGATTTAGAAATCGAAGGGGAAGAATCCTATTCTAACGGAGAAATTGTGTTTCATAACTCGAAATGTAAGCTATGGCATGAAGTTGATACTGTGGTATTAGATAAAAAGTTGGTAAAAGGACAAACTGATGTGTGGAATTATTATTTAGGTATCGAAATACCAGCCGGATATGCTAAGATGATGCTTGACGACACTCAGGCGTATAAACGTGTTCGATGTTTGTATAATGGTCATCTTTATAAGAAGAAAGAGTGTCAAGATTATTTAGACAGACGAGGTGCTCGATTCTTTATGGAATACGGAAAGTCGGATAACACAAAAATTAAGTGTGATGTTGGAGACGTTCTCAGAGTGTCCTCCGAAGAAGTCCTCTATAATGCAAATGAAACCCATCCAGAATATCCGTATTATACAGGATACATAAATAGGGCGATGGAACCAGTACCAGAAAGAAAGACTTCTGATAATTTAGTCGTGTTGCACCGTCTTGCGTTACTTGAGCCTCAGCGAATACCACTGGAGGTTTTAGCGAAGTGGAAAGAAAATATGCCTCCAGAAATTAAGAAGTATTGTGAATATATTAGGTCTTTGTCCACCCCGAAACTAATTCAATTTTATAATGCACTGAAGAAGGTTCAAAATGAAGAGTGAACTCACAAACACTCAGAATGTGAATACTCTACTCGAATTGGTAGAGTCGGAGCTCAATTATAGACACGCGAAAGGATTGCACATTCCAAATAGAGGAATGTATCTACCCTCACCACACGCTAAGCTTATCCATGATGGTCACAAGACAGTAATTCTCAAGGATAGGAAATTTAAAATAGTAGGCGTTCCATTCCTTTACTGTGACAATAAATATGCTTATGGTGTATTAGAACTTAAAGAAGCAAAAGAAATTAAGATAGAAGGGCAATTTAAGGCTCTCCAGAAATATCATAGAGTAACCAAGAAAGAGTTTGAAAATTGGAATTGGTCATTTCCCCTTTACGCTTATTATATTAAAGAGGTTCACAATTTTAAGAAGCCTGTAAAGATTAACCTTCCTCAAGGCGTGCAAAACTTTATTAAGAATCCAGTTCAATATTTGGAAGATAGCGAGTATCCATTTACCGGTAAGCATGAATTATCTCTTCCTTTACAAATAAATTGTCCTAACTGTGGAAGGTGGATATATGTTCCACATTCTCCAATTCCGTCTGATTGTCCTTATTGTGGTTATCAATTGAGAGGAGTGGAAGAAGAAAAATCACGGATGGTTCCTCTTCCAAAAGAAGAATACTCTCGAATAGTTAAGGATTATCCTCTTAAACCTTTACCTAAGAAATATTATAAGGATCAAAGAGGAGGAGTGGCTTGGTGCTTTGCTTCTCCTCGAACAAAAATCCTCACGGAAGGTGGATGGAAACCTTGGAATAAGATTTATCCGGGCGAGAAAGTCCTGACTCATAAGGGTAGGTTCATGCGAGTCACACGAAAAGATGTGTTTGAAGGCATTTATGACTGGATTAAGGTTCACCTTCAGTTTGATAACATAAAGGACCTCAAATATGATATTCGAGTAACCGAAAATCATCCCTTCCTCACGACCGAGGGTTGGAAGGAGGCAAAAGACTTAAAGGTTGGCGACAAGATTGTTTCAAAAACACCCAAGCGTTGTCTTAATTGTCGGGCTCCGATTCCACTCTCATGGAATGCAAAAACAGACTTTATGTTCTGTAGTGATGAATGTGCACGAAACTATGAGTGGACAGAAGAGAGTTTGCACACTGAGTACATTGATAAACAAATTTATGATAATCCTCTTGCTGATGTCACGGTTACAGTTGTAAAAATAGAAGGGATTAAGATTCCAAAGAACTCTACCGTATGGACACAAACTCATGCTTGTTCTTTAGAGGTAGAGGAAGACCATTCTTATATGACTCCTTTGGGATTCTCTCACAATTCACAATGGCACATAAGAGGCATAAAACCAGAAGATAAGGAAGCGTTTGATAAAGGTGAAATATCCTTCGAGGAAATGATTTTACGTCACAGTCTTCATCAAGACTTGAGATGGAAATTAAACGGCGTTTCAGTCCTTCCTCAGTGCACAATTACCGAAAGTGATGTGAAGTCCTATGTGAGAGGAATGCTTGGGCAACTTAATCCAGAACAGAAAGGTCCTGCTAATGTTCAAAAAGTTAAGGTTATTCCCAAAGTAGAGGTCGCTAAACCTACAATGCCTAAGTCTAAAATAAAAGAATTCTTAATAGACAAGGAAGGGGCTAAGCTCATTAATAAGATAATAATTCACGAAACTTCTTATTGGATTAGTCCTGGAGAAATAGGATCGCTTCCGTACACTTGGGCTTATATGGGAACTGTATGGACGGGGAAAGTAGAGACTGGCGTTGAGAGATTTGACATGCATGAGCTTTTCTTTTATCCAGATAAGGATTTGCCTGAGCCAAATAAAAAATTCTTTGATGGGCGATTCATACTAAGAGCCTTTAGAGGTGAAGCAGCACGAGGGGGCAAAACATGGTGGTTGTGGAAGTCCACTAAAAATCCTTATCCACAAAACCCTTGGTGTTATTGTGACCAAGGTGAACACGAAGTTCTTCCTCTTGATAAGATAAAGCATTGGGGACATGAAGATTATCCTGAATGGAAGACAAGAAAGGACGAATGTGAATAATTCTTCTTCAACGTCATAATCTTTCTTTAACATGGGTTGGTTATCCGGTTATGAATATAGGAAGAAAGTAACCATTTCCGGTTCGAGTGGAGCCGGAGAAAATTATCAAGTTAAGCTAAGAATTGGTTCATCCTCTGGTGGGGATTTCCACTTGGAAGGACATTGCATAGATTTTCCGAATGATATTCGCTTTACAGATGATGATGGTGAAACTCTTTTAGACTACTGGATAGAAGACTCTACTCAAGATCCAATTACGGTTTGGGTGAAAGTCAAAGATAATCTGGATAACAACGTGGATATTTACTGTTACTACGGCAAAAGTGGTGAGAGTTCTGCAAGTGATGGCAGTGCTACTTTTGAATTTTTCGATGATACAGAACAAACAGTAGGAGAAGGTGTTGTAATTACAAGCTGGAGCTTCAATGCAATTGGATACGTGATAGAATGGAAAGCAGAGACTCCATCCTCAGACGGGTTTGCTGCTTATCTTACGGATGCTAATGGTGATGTCAATGGTGCTAATTTTTACGTTGACGATGGCGGAGACGGTAAAGTTAAAGAATATGATGGATCTTTTCACACGATAGCAGATAGCTTCACTGAACCTGTGATTTTAGTCACTAAATTGATAAGCACTTCCACTTTAGATTATCAAGTTTATAATCCTGACAGAACTTTGGCTGGAGAAATAACAGGAGCAAATTACAGAGGTTCTCCAACCAGAATTGACACCCTTTGGACGGGTTCTTCAAGTAGTAAAAATTGGCAAACTCACTTTCATTGGCTATTCATACGCAAATACGCTTCTCCAGAGCCCTCTTTCAGTAACGTAGGAAGTGAGGAGATAGAGCACCTAACTTGTATAGATGTGGTTAGATCATCGGATACGGCTTTTGGTGGCGGACCCATACAAGGGAGCTGTACTGACATTTTGGACTTCATATCTTTATCGTCTCGTTATTCCCCTTGGCTTCTGGGATTTGCTTATAGAAGAGCAATTAAGATTTCAGGTTCGAGCGGAGCTGGCACGGGTTATCAAGTTAAACTGAAAATCGGTTCTTCTTCTGGAGGAGATTTTCATTTGAATGGGCATTGTGATAATTTTCCAAACGATATTCGTTTCACAAAAAATGACGGACTCTCCCTTTTAGACTACTGGATAGAAGATCCTTCGCAGGATCCTATCACAGTATGGATAAAGATTGAAGACAATTTAAACGAAGATGTAAACATATTTTGCTATTACGGAAGCTCTCTCGCTGAGTCCGAGAGTGATGGTAATGCCATATTCGAGTTTTTTGAGGACTTTGAGGGTGGAGATGTAGAATACGTTGCTACTCCAAGTAACAAAACCACTGATGGATTTTGGCATGCTGCACCAAAAGTCACAATAGCCGATAATGGTGATTGGGTGATGTGCTATAACAATGGAGGAGAAACAAACGACACAGAAGTAGGAATCGGGATTAGCACTGATAACGGAGAGACATGGACAAATAAAGGCTTAATATCAAATAATCCCAATTATTTCTGTGGTCAACCTTTAGTCATAAAATATCCTAATGGTAAATTACAGTGTTTTTGGAATCTTCGTGATACTACAAAAGATTATAATACACCAGAAGCTTGGGGAGGCACTGAAGTTAGTACATCAACAGATAATGGTCAAACTTGGTCTTCGCCGGAACATGCTCATCCTACTTTGGATGATGATAATATAGTGGCTTGGCAAGCAGTGACGATAGGCAATACTGTTTATTTATCTGCAACTGCACATGTTGGAGACCCCATAGTCTTTAAAAATGTGCTTTACAAAACTGAAGATAATGGTGAAACATGGACTAAAGTGAGTGATATTACACCAAGCGGGTACACAGAAGGCGGGATGGTGCATTTAGGAAATGGAGAATTTGTGGTAGTTAATAGGGATTTTGATAAACAACATACGCTCCAGAGGCGGAGTACCGATTATGGCGAGACATGGACAACAGACGGCTACATTAAGACAGACGGTTCATTAGGCTCGTCTCCCGGAGGCAGTGATTTAATTTTGCATCAAGCGAGGATATACAATTTGGGTGATTATATCATAATGTACGCTGCTCGGTATCCCGGTTCTTATCCTCGTGATGTTATGCTATATTTCAGCACAGACGATTGTGCTTCTTGGAAAGCTGGTGCATCTGAGATTTATCATGGAATAAGTGGTACAGAGGGCGATTACGTTCCTCTTTCTCTGAGTGAGGGAAAGCTTTTAGCTGGTTATGACAGGCGATGTGATATTAGTATAGAAAGTGTACTTTCTTTATCTGGTTGGACAGTTACTAATGAGAATGTAGGTGAGTTAAAAGGAGTGAGTTCTCTGGTTAAACACGGTAATTATGCGGCAAGATGGTATTGCAAAGCTACGGGAGAGGCATACGCGTATAAAACAATACCCGAACTGCGTGATCAAGATAAGATTATTGAGTTCTGGAGGCGGGGAGGGGGTTATTCGGGAGAAGATGTAACATCTTCAGTGATTGGATTAGATAAAAGTTCAGATATCTACAACGGGATAAAGCTATATTACAACGCTGAAACACATGAATTTCAATATTACGATGATGCTTTTCATACCATATTATCAGGGGTAGATGATTCAGTGTGGTACAAGTTTGGAGTTAAGGTGTTTAGTGATGGTGATGACAGTAAATTTGATCTTTGGATAGACGATGAGAAGAAGGTAACTGGAGGTGGAACGAGAGGAAGTATTAATTCAGTTGTATTATTCCAGTTTCAACACAAGACATCAAAGAATGGTTGGGTAAAAGAATATGTGGATGCAATTCGCGTTCGCAAATATGTCGAGCCAGAACCGTCATTTAGTAGTGCTCAAGATGAAGAAGGACCTGTGTTTACCTGTGGAGACACGCTTGCAAATTCTTCATTATCTGCTATTCAAAGAGAAGTCTTTCCAGTGTGTTCCGAATTATTGAGCTCTTCAGACTTTTCCAATTCTCTTCTTTCAACGATCTCTTGTTCTCAAGACTTATTAGGATTGACAGACTCGAATATCGCTTTAGTTACTCTTTTGCTCAATGCAATTGACTCAATAGACGTCAGTGATGGTTGCACTCTTACTTTCTCATTTACATCATCTTGTTTGGACGTGTTACACACCATTGATAGTGCCTCTTATCCATTGCCAAATGTGGTTAGTTGCTTAGATAGCTTGGGAACTCAAGACTCCATTTCGTCATTCCTCTCGATGTTATGCCAAAGTAAGGACAATATTGGAGGAGCGGATGGTGAAACGTCTCAACTTTCAGTTGAACGAGCATTGCTCGATATTCTTGCTTTCCAAGATACTTCCTCCTATCTTGCAGGTATTATTGCTTCGGCTTCCGATGTTCTTAATGTGCAGGATTTGAATAGTATTCGTTTAACATTCTCTTGTTCAAGTATAGATGTTGTTAAGAACACAGACAGCGGGGGAGTCAATGTTACATTCCACTTGGATGGAAATGACATACTCAAAGGAGCAGATTTTGTTTCTGGTAATCTCCAAGTTCTCCTTGACTCTTTAGCAGTCTTTAAGAGTTCAGATCAAAGTGCTTCTTCTCTATTAGGTTTCATTTTAAGATCAGCCACTGATGTACTTGATGTGTATGATTTGAACTCAGCCACGCTTCAGATATCCTCTTCTTCGATAGATATCTTCAGGACAGAAGATAATTCTTCTATTAATATCACGCTTCATTTAAATAGTGCAGATGTCTTTAAGAATTCTGATTCAGCGATTCTCAGTTTACAAGCTCTTCTTAGTGCATTAGAAACACTCAAGGCTGGTGATAGTAGTACAGCATCAGTATTTGCCGAGATATTAGCTTCGGCATCTGATTTGCTTACTACTTCCGATTATAACACGGTTCGTTTAGAGTTCCTTGGATCTGCAATTGACATAGTTGAGTCAGTAGATAACGCTTCTTCCAATGTTACACTTCATTTGAATAGTTCGGACCTGCTTGGCGGAACGGATAGAGTTACAGCTAAGCTCGAAGCTCTTCTTAGTGCTATATCAAAATTCAAAAGTTCAGACGAATCTCGAACCTATGAAGTTATATACGGTGTTCCTGTGAAAATATTTAAAGCTCAACACAAAGTCTTGGTATTTAGAGCAGAATAATTCTAATCTCAAAGATAAGGTGAAAGGATATGAGTGGGAAGATAGGTATTGGTGGCGTATTCGAGATCGAATGCTATGACAAAGATGGTGAATTGAAGTGGAAAGACGACGCTCACAACATGTGGGTTCAGGAGGGAAGAGATTACATATTGAATGTGATATTTAAGAACGGCACACGTAATGATCCCCTCTACGTTGGTCTTTTCGAGCAAGATACTCCTTCAGATGACTGGACAATGTCTAACAATGGGACAACGTGGCATGAAAATACAGACTACTCTGAATCAGCTCGACAAGAGTTTGTGGATGGAGATATAAGCGGTACTACAACTCGACAGCTTGATAACGATGATAACAAAGCTACATTTAGCATAACTGCAAGTGCAACTCTCAAGGGTGCATTCTTGACGACAGATAATACTAAGGGTGGAACATCTGGTACATTGCTATGTGCAGCTACCTTCGATGAAGGTGACAGAAGCGTAACGAATGGTGACACGGTGAAGGTTAAGTATACAGTTGGTTGTCAGGACGCATAAGCGAGATGGTCTTAATACCAGATCGCTGTTATAAACAACCAAGCGAGAAGGAATATCTCCAGATAGATTTCTCTTCTCGACTTGGAGACAGTGAAAGAATCACAGCTATTAAAGAGTGCAAATGTTATGATGAAGAAGGCAACGATGTTACAAACGATATAATAGAAGATCCAGTTAGGGACGATACGTCAGTAAAGTTTTGGTTCAAAGGTGGAGAGTCAGGCAAACGTTACGATTTAACCGTGAAGGTTCAAACCTCCGAAGCTGCTACTCTCGAAGAAGACTTAATATTGATAGTAGAGGAAATAGGACATTAAAATGACCATAAAGATTGGAGAATTTCTATCGACTTACACAGAAATTCACTCATTTGTTATGGGAGTATATGCTGGACTCACAGAATGGCGTGGTATAGATTCAAATATCCTAAATAATCCTGATGTTAAGGAAGAACCTCATTACTGCTACGGTGGTTACGTCTTAGGCACTTTACTTAGATGGGCTATAATTCTTACCGTGGGCTATAAGTTCTTCTTAGGCTAATATTTCTATTGTTCCTTCTTTTAGGTGGTGCAATATGCAATTTTCAATAATAGTTGCGACAAACCGTGGACCTGAACTCTTAAAATATTTATTTGTCTCTACACATCCTGAGAGTGAGCTCATAGTAGTTGACTCTCACTATAATGAAAAAACAAAAGACTTTCTCTCTCGTCAAGAGGGGTATGGACAGATAGTCTACGCTCCACCTGAGCATTCACCCTTTAGGTGGCATAGAGACTTTTCTCAGTCTCTTAATACAGCACTGTGTCTTGCTGAGCATGAATATGTTGTACGTGCAGACGACTACATAGAATTCAAGGAGGACTTCTTTGACGTTGCTGAGAAGGACGTTAAGAGCTACCCAGAGAAGACTCTTATAATAGGACAGAAAGCACAAGAATATAACAAGGAAGAAAAGTTCATTGACTACATGTCCCAAAGAGGAATAGGTGGAGAATTTAGATATGTAAACATTGAGAACCCAGCGTTCACATTCTCCTTTGGAGTAGCACCTCTTCAGTTGTACCTTGACCTCAATGGCTATGATGAAAGGTACGATTCTGGTTGGGGTTTTGAAGACAGAGACTTTCTTCATAGGGCACTAAAGGCTGGTTACGTTGCAATGCTCGATAAGCTTCTTATGGGATATGGTCATGCTCACAAACCAGCTTGGGAAACAATTTCAATGCCTCACATAATTTATGA
>Ga0190336_1000073_pt1 | contig 19033 bp, 16 predicted proteins | sample 487204910_MG_FD_161651 | JGI IMG/M metagenome (GOLD analysis project Ga0190336, IMG submission 161651) | Hydrothermal vent sediment bacterial communities from Southern Trench, Guaymas Basin, Mexico - 4872-04-9-10_MG | ecosystem: Environmental > Aquatic > Marine > Hydrothermal vents > Sediment ...
TCAATACCTTCGTTATCGCCGACGTCAACGTCGTCTTCCCATGATCCACGTGCCCTATCGTCCCTATGTTTAAGTGCGGCTTCGTCCGCTCAAACTTCTTCTTCGCCATTTAACTTACCTCCTCTTTTCGTTTCCAAACATAATATTTAAAGCCCACGACCAGACTTGAACTGGTGACCCCGTCCTTACCAAGGACGTGCTCTACCAACTGAGCTACGTGGGCCTTTCCTGCTCATCGTTTTTGGAGCGGGAAACGGGACTCGAACCCGCGACCAACGGCTTGGAAGGCCGTTGCTCTACCAACTGAGCTATTCCCGCTCAATGGGCAGGGAAGGATTCGAACCTCCGAAGGGTTGCCCCAGCGGGTTTACAGCCCGCCCCATTTGGCCACTTTGGTACCTGCCCATCTAATCTTTTTCAAACATAAAAATATTTCCTGAAACAACTATTATAGCCAGCGAGAGGATTCGAACCCCCGACCCGCTGATTACAAATCAGCTGCTCTACCAACTGAGCTACGCTGGCATACATTTTTATTATAATTTCCAAAACCTTATTTGTTAAATTATCCGGGATTATACACCTGGAGTCATAGACTCCTTCACCGCGGCCATTTCCGCCACGATAAAAAAAAAGTATTTAGCGAAAATTACTATAGCAAATATTTTCTTTTTGTCAAGCCTCAAACTAGGAAAAAATAATCAGTTAAACAGAAATTCCTTCTCCTTTAAAATAAATTAATTCCCCAAGAAATCAGGACATCCTGTCTGAACCAGACTCTTCCACCGTGTTTTCTTCCCCTCGCCTGAAAAAGAGCCCCCTAGCTCAACGGATTTCAAAATCCTTTTCCCCAGGAAAATATCTCTCCTTTGGGCTGGTTTATCAATTGACATCCTCTGAGGCAGTTGATATGATTTTAGTCACTTTGAGACTAAAGAAGGCTGCTCTATGATCAAGCGTTACACCCGGCCTCACATGGGGGCTATCTGGACTGATGAAAACCGCTATCGGAAATGGCTGGCCGTGGAAATAGCCGTTTGCGAAGCCTGGCATGAACTGGGCCGAATCCCTGGTGAGGCTTTGGCGGAAATCAAAGAAAAAGCCAATTTTTCAGTCAAGCGCATTGAAGAAATTGAAAAAACCGTTAAACATGACTTAATCGCCTTTTTAACTTCAGTGGCCGAATACATCGGGCCTCTTTCTCGTTATGTTCATCTTGGTTTAACTTCTTATGATGTGGTGGATACCGCCTTTTCTTTACTTATTAAAGAATCTCTCGGTGAAATTCTGACTCGATTGGAGTCCCTCAAAAGTGTTCTTCGAGAGCAGGCTCTTCGGTACAAAAAAACCGTTATGATCGGCCGGACCCATGGTGTTCACGCCGAACCTATTACCTTCGGCTTTAAACTTCTCGTTTGGTACGAAGAAACCAAAAGAAACATACGGCGAATAAAACAGGCGCGAGAGACTATCAGTTACGGCCGCATCGCCGGAGCTGTGGGCACCTTCGGCCATCTTGATCCCCGGGTAGAAGAAATCGCTCTTGGAAAATTGGGCCTCAAACCAGCCCCGGTTTCGACCCAGATCCTCCAGCGTGATCGCCACGCTGAAGTCCTGGCCGCCTTGGCTATTACAGCCAGCTCCCTGGATAAATTCGCCACCGAGATCCGTCACCTCCAGAAAACAGAAGTTCTGGAAGTTGAGGAACCCTTTACCCGAGGGCAAAAGGGCTCATCGGCCATGCCCCACAAAAGAAATCCCGTGCGAACCGAAAGAATCTCAGGACTGGCCCGATTAGCCCGCGCCAACCTCCAAGCGGCCTTGGAAAATATTCCTCTCTGGCATGAACGGGATATCTCTCACTCTTCGGTAGAAAGAATAATCTTTCCCGACACATTCATTCTGGTTGACTTTCTTCTGGCTGAAACCATAAACATCATCACCAACTGGCATGTTTACCCCGAAAAAATGAAAAAGAATTTAGAGCTGACCCGGGGCTTGATCTTCTCGCAACGGGTGCTCTTGGCCTTAACCGAGCAAGGCCTCTCCCGGGAAGAAGCCTACCGACTTGTCCAGCGAAACAGTCTGAAAGCCTGGGAGGAAGGCCAGGATTTTCTCAGCTTGCTGCTAGCTGATTCTGAAGTGACCGCTGTTCTGCCTCCGGCTGAAATAAAAAAATGCTTCACCCTAGAGCCCTTTCTCTCCCAAATAGACTATATTTATGAAAGAGTATTAAGCGATGAAAATTAGAGTTCTGGTGTCTTTTAAGGAAAGTGTCCTTGACCCTCAGGGACAAACAGTCAAAAACGCGCTCCATTCCCTGGGGTATGACTTTGTCAAAGATGTCCGCCAAGGCAAAGTCTTTGAACTTGAAATCGACGACCTCCCCCGGGAGCAACTTGAAGTGAAAATTCCGGAAATAGCCGATAAGGTCCTGGCCAACCCGATTATTGAAAAATTCGAATGGGAAATTCTGGAATAAGAAGAAAGCCGGAGAGAAACCACCGGCTAGTCCGGAGAAAAATAGCTTTGAAAAAACATTTTAAATTATAAAGGTAAAGCAAAATGAAATTTGGGGTAGTTATTTTCCCCGGTTCTAACTGTGATTATGACACTTATTGGGTGCTTAAAGAGGTCTTTCACCAGGAAACCTTGTTTCTCTGGCACAAGGACCATGACCTCCGGGGAATTGATTGTGTGGTCCTCCCTGGGGGTTTTTCCTATGGGGATTATCTTCGTTCCGGAGCCATCGCCCGGTTCTCTCCTTTAATGCAGGAAGTCAGAGAATTCGCCGCCAGAGGTGGCTTGGTGCTGGGGATTTGTAATGGTTTCCAGGTACTTCTGGAACTGGGGCTTCTTCCCGGAGCTATGCTCCGGAATAAAAACTTAAAGTTTCTCTGTCAATTCGTCCACTTGAAAATCAATAATGCCGAGACACCTTTTACCAACCAGGGGCGGCCCGGTCAGGTTCTACGGATTCCGATTGCCCATTATGACGGAAATTTTTACGCTCCTCCCGAAACCATGGAGGAAATAAAAAAGAACAACCAAATCGTCCTCCAGTATTCAACGTCCACTGGAGAGACGACCGAAGAGGCTAATGTCAACGGTTCTCTGGAAAATATCGCCGGACTGATTAACCAGCAAGGCAACGTCCTAGGGATGATGCCTCACCCGGAAAGAGCCTCCGAAGCCGTCCTCGGCAGCCAAGACGGCCGCTTGATTTTCCAATCCATAATTTCCTGGTTATCGTGATTCCAACCTAAGGAAGGAGAAGCTGGTGATTGATAAAAAAACTCTTGAAGAACACAACTTAACTCCAGAAGAATACCAGCGGATTGTCGAACTTATCGGCCGCGAACCAAATCTCACCGAATTAGGGATTTTTTCCCTGATGTGGTCAGAGCACTGCAGTTATAAAAGCTCCAAGATTCACTTAAAAAAATTACCGACCACCGGTCCCCAGGTCATCCAGGGTCCAGGGGAAAACGCCGGGGTGATTGACCTGGGGGAGGATTTGGCGGCGGTTTTTAAAATTGAATCTCATAATCATCCCTCTTTCATCGAACCTTACCAGGGAGCGGCCACCGGAGTGGGCGGTATCCTGCGGGACATTTTCACCATGGGCGCCCGACCCATCGCCTTACTTGATTCGCTGCGTTTCGGACCCCTGGACCAGACGGCCAACCGGGTCATAATGGAAGGTGTGGTCTCGGGTATTTCCGGGTACGGCAATTCTATCGGCGTGCCGACGGTGGGCGGAGAAGTCTACTTCCATCCCTGCTACTCCCTCAATCCTCTGGTCAATGTCTTCTGTCTGGGCTTAGCCCCCAAAGATAAGATTTTTTATGCCCGGGCCGGCCGGCCCGGTAATCCGGTTCTTTATGTCGGCGCCAAAACCGGTCGGGACGGCATCCATGGAGCAACCATGGCCTCAGCTGAATTTGATGAAAATCTGGAAAAAAAACGTCCCAATGTTCAAGTGGGCGACCCTTTCAAAGAAAAACTCCTCCTGGAGGCCTGCCTGGAGGCTATGGCCCAAGGACTCATTATCGGCATTCAAGATATGGGGGCGGCCGGTTTAACCTGCTCGACCACGGAAATGGCCGCCAAATCAGGTACAGGCATTGAAATTAATCTCGATTTGGTGCCGCAACGGGAAGAGGGGATGACCCCTTATGAAATCATGCTCTCCGAATCCCAGGAGCGCATGTTGCTAGTGACCACGGAAGAAAAGGTTGGTCAGGTCCAAGCTATATTCGCCAAATGGGACCTGGACGCCGTGGTCATCGGTCGGGTGATCGAAGGCAAAAACCTCAAAGTCTGGTTTAAGGGGGAACTGGTGGTCGATGTCCCGGTGGAAGCTGTGGTTAATCTCTGTCCGGTCTATCATCGTCCCTGGAAAGAGCCGACCGAGCGGGGCCAACAAATTCTGAAGGAACTTCCCTCTCCTCCCAGCGATTTTAACCGGGTCTTCCGCCAGCTCCTGGCCTCACCGACAATTGCTGATAAAGAGTGGGTCTTCCGCCAGTATGACCATATGGTGCAAATCAATACCGTTTTCCTGCCGGGGGCCGATGCGGCGGTACTGCGAATCAAAGGGACTCCTCGGGCCTTGGCTGTTACTTTAGACGGAAATTCCGCCTATTGTTACTTCAACCCCCGGGAAGGGGGCAAAATAGCTGTGGCTGAAGCCTGTCGAAATTTGGCCTGCGTAGGCGCTCGGCCGCTGGGAGTAACCAATTGCCTCAATTTCGGCAATCCAGAAAAACCCGAAATCATGTGGGAATTCAAAGAAGTCGTCGAGGGGATGGCTGAGGCCTGTCGGAACTTTAATTTACCCATTACCGGCGGTAACGTCAGTTTTTACAATGAAACCGAAGGCAACCCCATTTATCCCACGCCGGTGGTGGGTGTCGTTGGCCTGATTGACGACCTGAAAAAAGCCCTTCGCCCTGGCTTTCAAAATCAAGGCGACTTAATTTATCTCCTCGGGCCTTGGGGCGAGAGCTTAGGGGCCAGTCTTTATCTACGGGAAATTGTGGGTCAAGAGAAAGGTCCGGCTCCAAGAGTGGACCTGCATCTGGAGAAAAAAATCCAGGAATTTTGTCTGGAAGCTATTCATCAGGAACTCCTTCACTCGGCCCATGATATCTCCGAGGGGGGATTGGCTGTCTGCCTGGCGGAATGTTGTTTTCACAGCGAGTCGTTTCTAGGGGCAAGAATAGCTCTCCCACCTGAGCCACGTCCGGACATTGCGCTCTTCAATGAAGACCAATCCCGCCTCATCGTTAGCCTCTCCCCGGAAAAAGAAAAAACTTTTCTCCAGCTGGCGGAAACTAAAGAAATTCCCCTTACTCATTTGGGAGAAGTAACCGGTCAGGCGATAACCATCACCCAGGCCGGGCAAATCATCATTGACCTCTCAGTGGCAGAAGCTTATCAAATATGGAAAACATCTCTTCCGAACTTTTTTAAAATAAAATCGTGAAAAATCGAGAATCGGCTCTCCAAACGAGGGGCTCTCAAAAGGCCTCTAGAAAACGGTCTTTATTCAGACAACTGAAGCGAATCATTCCTTCACTCCTTCTGGCTCTGAGCCTGATGCTCCCCTCGCCCATCTCTTTGAGGTCCGCCTCAGTGGCTATCAAACTTTCCCTGGGACAGGGGTGGCCTCAGGTAAGCGAAATCAATCAGATCCTCCTCTCCTGGCAGGAATCCCTCCAAAAGCAAGCCGAAGCCTTAAAAAGCTGGACTTGGGAGGCAGGTACTTTACGGCAATTTAAACAGCAAATTGAATTTGCCGCTTCGCTGGAATTCAATTTATCCCGTTATTTTTCCCTCAATCTAACTTCCGGCTATACTTATGGAGAGCGTGGCCAAGACCAACTTCAAGCCATTATTGACCGCCCCGTAGGCCGGTCCCTTTTTATCCAGCAAGTCAAAATAGCTACTCTTCCCCTTTGTCTGGAAGCCTTTTTCCACCTGCCTTTCTCTTCACGCTGGGAAATTTACGCCGGGGGTGGAGGTGGGTGGCTCTGGCTTAATTTCACTCAGAGAGAAGGCATAAAAGTAGAGCCAGCCTCTACTTTCACTTATCCGGCAGAAATTAATGTCCACGGGCGGAGTCAATTTCTTCAGACCAGCCTAGGAGTGGTTTGCCACCTTCGAGACATCAGTCTTTTTCTTGAAGGGAACTATCGCTGGGCTAAATTCGGTCAACTCAATGGTGAAAACAAAAGCGGTCAAGAAGGTCAACTCTATTATTTGCGGGAATACCAACCCGAGACAGGTTATTGGCAAGCCAAATACATGATTGCCGCTAGTCAACCCACTTCTCCTGAGTTCCAAGAAGTGCATTTGGCTCAACTTGATTTGAGCGGCTTCTCCCTTAAACTAGGGTTAAAAATAAAATTTTAGGGAAAAGGACCAATGACAGAATATTTTCGTAGTCCTAAAAAAAGAGGGCGAATCGCTGTTTTTCTCTCGGGCAGAGGCTCCAACTTTTTAGCTATCTATGAGGCCGTCAAAGCCGGGAAGATAAACGGCGACATCGTTCTGGTTTTCTCCAACAAAAAAGAAGCTCGAGGCCTCCAGTTGGCCCAGGAGAGAGGCTTGGAGACCCTCTATTTGAACCCCAAAGAATTCCCTTCTCGCGAAGCCTATGACGAACAAGTGGCCGCTGAAGTCAAGAAAAGAAAAGTAGACCTCATTTGTCTGGCCGGCTATATGCGCATCTTGACGCCCGGCTTCTGTGAAGAATTTAAATATCGGATGATGAATATTCATCCGGCTCTCTTACCGGCTTTCCCTGGTCTCCATGTCCAGAAAAAAGCGCTAGAATGGGGAGTACGTTATTCCGGAGCCACTGTCCACTTCGTCACCCCTGAAGTTGATATGGGCCCCATTATTCTTCAGGCCGTAGTCCCGGTCAAGCAAGACGACACCGAAGAAACCCTGAGCGACCGCATCCTCCAGGAAGAACACCGCATCTACCCCGAAGCAGTGCGGCTCTATTTTGAGGGTCGACTGGAAGTCAGAGGCCGTCGGGTGTTTATTCTGGAATAAAGAGGCAACTCAATCTAAGCAAGACGCTCATCGGCGGAAGGGGGACTAAAAAGGGAGAGTTGGCGCTGTCTTCGCCACCTATCCTAAACCAGGAGCTAAAATTTACTCAAAGAAAAACTGCGCTCCTTTTTTCTTACCCAGCATTAGAGCCCTCTTTAGCCTGTTTTTAACTTCTTTCAGAGAAATCAGAGCTGTCGACCGAAAGACAACGGAGAAAGGCTACTGATTCTCAAGAAAAAGGGGAAAGAAGCATATTCTTTTGAAGAAACCTTTATAGATTTAAGATTAAAAATACTTTGACCCCATAAAAGGCCTGATAAATTATACTAATTAATTGAAAAGAAGAGCAAAAAAGGCTATTTTTAAAAAGCCTGACTAGAAACAACGGGAAGAGGTCGAAGATGAAGGAAGTCGAAGAACAATTTGAATACCTGAAAAAAGGTTGTGTGGAAATAATTCAAGAAGATGAATTAAAAGCCAAACTGGCCCGCTCTTTAAAAACCAAAAAACCTTTACGGGTCAAAGCGGGCTTTGACCCCACCGCTCCGGATATTCATCTAGGGCACACTGTTCTCATCCGGAAAATGAAGCATTTCCAGGACTTGGGGCATGAAGTTATTTTTCTCATCGGTGATTTCACGGGTTTAATCGGTGATCCTTCGGGTCGCTCCGCCACCCGACCGCCGATGACTCGAGAAGAAATAGAGAAAAATGCTGAAACTTACAAAGAACAAATCTTTAAAATTCTGGACGAGAAAAAAACCATAATTGATTTCAACTCCCGCTGGCTGGGCAAACTCACCAGCTTCGAGATTATCAAGCTCACGGCCAAATATACTGTCGCCCGTATTCTAGAACGTGATGACTTTTCCCGGCGGTTAAAAGAAGGCCGGCCCATCTCGGTTCATGAAATTCTCTACCCCCTGATGCAGGCCTACGACTCAGTGGCTCTCCAGGCAGATGTGGAACTCGGGGGAACTGACCAAAAATTCAATCTTCTAGTGGGCCGAGAGATCCAACGGGAGTACGGTCAGGAACCACAGGTAGTCATGACCATGCCTCTTTTGGAAGGCCTGGACGGCGTGGAAAAAATGAGTAAATCCCTGAATAATTATGTGGGTATCACTGAACCTCCCTTGGAAATCTACGGAAAAATTATGTCTATCTCTGATGAGTTGATGTTCCGTTATTACGAACTCTTGACTGACGTACCCCTCAGTGAAATCTCCCGCTGGAAACAACAAATAGCTGAGGGTGAAATAAATCCCCGCGATATTAAAGCCCGCCTGGCCCGGCTGATCGTAGCGGATTTCTGGGGAGAAGAAGCTGCCCGCAGGGCCGAGGAAGAATTCGTCCGGATTTTCCGCAAAAAAGAAGCTCCCACTGAAATGGAGGAAATCCCCGTGGCCGCCTCTTCCTTGCCTCTGATTGACCTTCTGGTTGATCGCGGGTTGTTACCTTCACGAGGCGAAGCCAAAAGATTGATCCGCCAAGGCGGAGTTTATCTCGACGGTCAGCGAATCAATGATATTACCTATACTCTGGCCCTAAAGAAAAAACAGTCAGTAATTCTCCGCCTGGGAAAAAGAAAATTTTTTCTTCTCAAAAGGAATGAAAATTAAGTTTCTCTAGGCTGGATAAATTAAACTCATTAATTGAGGTGGAGGCCAATCTTCGCTAGAGAATATCTAACATTTAGGAGGCAGAGAAGCCCTGTATCTGAGACCGGTATTAACTTAGGCTTCCCGTGGGCCATTATTATCTCATCACCCTCAAAGCTCATCTCCTGAGTCTCTAGTTCAAATATAAACTCTTAGAGGAGTCCTTCTTTATTACCATTTTTAGAAAAACTTAATTTTCCGGGAATATCTGGTCTATCTTCTGATTGCTTCTTCACTTTACAACAATCTCCAACTCTTCACCCTTGCTTTTCAAGGGCTCAAAACAGGGCTCTCTTCTCTCTTATTTTCACTCTCCTGGGCTGAATGACAGGAGGCTTAGAGAAAACGACTCTTCTTGTTTTCCTTGGCTCCGTTTCTCCAGTAAGTCTGATTCGTGAATAATTCAGATTAATTGAGGCGCAGTCACTTCCCCTTATTAGCCAATTAAATATTAATCCTGGAGAATTCATAAAAAGGGATTTTTCCCTTCATAACGTATTGATATATAATTAGAAAAAGAAGTGAGAGGGAACAACCAAAAAAGATTGGACCAATCACCCGCTAAGATTTTTGGCTGTTCTTGGATCAATATTTTTTAATTTATGAATAGACCAGGTTAATTAAATCAGTTGAAATTCTAAGTGGAGGGGGGGAAGAATTTTGGATTTCGTCCATAAATCTGGCGGTATATTTCAGGAAATTTATCTTTGCCTCCCAGCAAAAGAAAAGTTAAAGGATAGTGCTGGGCAGCCAGCTTCCGCATCTGGGTGGCCAACTGACGAATATCCCACTGGGCCGTGGCATCCTCCCGAAGTCGGGAAATATGGTAGAGTTCCCGGGCATTGACTTTAAGGAGAACGCGGCGCCGATGGGCGTTGGTTAGGATATATTCAGCCCCAAACTCCAACTCCCGGGCCAATTGCTCATAGGCCTCGTTGGTCTGCTCAATAACCCGCAGAAAATCATCCCGGCCGTCGATGGCCTCGACCGCCGGAGGAATTGTCACTCCCAAAGAAGGGTCATAAGGCTGAGTAAGCAAAGTGGCCATCCGATGCCTTTTCAATTGAGCAAAACAGGTGGCTGAAACAACACACTCAAAAGTCAGATCAACCATTTCCCACTCCCGCAAGGCCGGGTCATAAAACTCCATATATTGACAGGCCGTTTTGATAAGTTCCTCCCGGGCGATCTGCTGAAGTTGACGGGCTCGGCGGAGAGCTTCCTCATAAGAAAGGGTTGAAGAGCGATGGATTAAGGCCGCTACCAGCTTCTCATCTCCATCAACAGAACCATCCACCAATCTTACCTCCGAAGAAGAAGAAGAAGAAGAAGAAGATGATGATGATGATGATGATGATGATGATGATGAGAGCTCCGGCACTAAAGCTTCCACTTTTTCTTTAATAGCTTCATAAGTCAGAGCATCATAATCAGTGGGCTCAGTGAAAAGAATGATTGAAGGCGCCACCTGATGAGCCAGCTCATATATTTGGCGTCCGACTTCTCTGACCTCAGCTAATTTTTTAGCGGCAAATCGTCGCACCAGCAACTCAAGATTACGGGCGTTCAGCGTCATCCCTAGTTGTCCCTGAGTAGCTAAGCTGACGATATAACGAGCGTCTTCCTTGGCCCAGCCTTCGAGCAGAGAATGCTTTTTGGGATTAGCGGCTAGTTCCGGATGTTGACCAAAAACATAAGCCCGGAGCTTTTCATACAGCTGTCGATAAAGATTATTCTGGGCTTTAATCGTCTGACAGAAGACATGGCTTAGACCAGCCTGTTTAACCTCTTCAGGCAGGACATAGTCACCTCGCAAAGTTATGTACCGCTGGGATTTCTCGGTATAAGAGCACAAACGGAATTTCTCTATCTCTTCAATGGCCAATCGACTCACGCCAATAAGATCAAAATTAAAGACGGCATGTTCGGCTACCGAATGATGCCCCATTTTAAAAATAATAGTCCGGTTGGAACGTCGGGCTCGCTCTACTTCCTCCCGGGCTACCTGCCGCAATTCATTAATAGGCCTGGGGTCGCGGGAGATTCGGGCATAAGAGGCGGAAAGAGTCTCGGGAGTAACATCTTCGCGGGGAGGCGAAGCTTTTTTTAGTTCTTCAATAACTTCACTATCAAGATTGTAACCAGCAAGAATAATCTTCATAGCAGCTTAAAAATTATAAACCTAAGCCGGAAAAGTCAACTTAAATTAAAAATTAAATTAAAGGGAAGGATAGTCATAAACTTTTCTTTCATGAGCCCATCTCGTTGTTAGTTCCTTTTAGTTCAGCTGTTAGGCAAACCGGTCTTAAATCTTCACCCTTCCCCTTTGAAGGGCGCCAGGATTTTTATGAATTAATGAGATTAATCGATGTAGCTAATCTTGCTTAAAGATAAAAAGCGAAGCCTTGACTCTTAATTTTGAGCTTTAACTCAATCTCAAGTTCTTTTTTAGGACTATGGACCTTGGCTGAAAATAATGATTCAACCTGATCAAGGAATATTCCTAGGAAATAAGCAAGAGGGCTTCCCTTAAGAAGCAGCTTTTGACTTCTTCTGGCAGTTGGCACATACTCCGTAGTAATAAACCTGCACCTGGCGGACTTCATGACCATTGATCCGAGTTGGTAACATCTCTCCCTCAGGCCAAATGTCATATATCCGACCGCATTCCAAACAGAGAAAATGATAATGGGGTTGAAGATTAGGCTCTAAATAGACCCGGTCCTCGGAAATGGTGAGTTCTTGAATTTCCCCAATCGCTTTGAGGACTTTTACGGTATTATAAACAGTGGATAAAGACAGCATAGGATATTTGGGCTTCAGGTCAGAATAAATTTTTTCAACAGAAGGATGTTCCCGATTACCAATCAAATATTCAACAATAGCCAGTCTCTGCGGAGTTAAACGGAAGCCCGTTTCTCTTATTTTCTGAAGCACTAATTCTTTCCGTTTCATAGGAAAGATTCTAAACTAGAAATAATTATTTGTCAATAATCATTTTGACCAAGCAGAGGCTAAAGTCGGGGGATATCGGGATAAAATCGGTCTATAAAATCGGGGTCGGGCCTCAGCAATTCATATATTAACAACAACTTATCCCAATTTTACCCCCCGAAAAAGGCCCTTGAATGCAATTTTCAACCCTGGTTCATTGTGCTCCCGGATACCTGGGGTTATGGAGGTTATTGAGCTGGAGTCAGATACTGTATCCAGCACTTTGGTGTCAGACACCTCCAAGTATGTCGCATAAATTTTGGGTGTCAGACACCTTGAATATCGGTGTCAGACACCTAATTTTGGTGTGTCTGACACCCTGAGTCATGTATCCAGGTAACCAATGATGCTTTTCCTTTTTCCTTCAGAAGATGGTCTTTATCTTCCAGGCTGAAGGCGAAGATTTGCCCCCGATTTTCAGCCCTTCATCACTCCTAAAGGCGACAGCTTGGCCACCAACCGGCCGAGACCCACCGCATCTGAAGCCCGAACGACTTCATCCACATCTTTATAGGCACCCGAAGCTTCCTCGGCTACACCCTTCCAGCTGGTTGATTTAAGAGTAATGCCTTGTTTTTCTAAATCTCTCTTAATAGTTTCACCCCGAAAGCGGCGCAGAGCCTCATGGCGGGACATCAATCGGCCGGCTCCATGCGCGGTGGAACTGAAACTCAATTCTTCTGCCTCTTTAGTGCCCACCAATAAGTAAGAGGAAGTCCCCATCGAACCGGGAATAATCACCGGCTGACCTACTTGACGATAACAAGCGGGGATTTCCTCCCGGCCTGGCCCAAAACTTCTGGTGGCTCCTTTACGATGGACACACACTCTCTTTTTCTGATGGTCAATATGATGAATCTCAAATTTGGCCACATTATGACAGACGTCATAAACCATATCTATACCCTGGTTACTTCCAAGGACTCGTTTAAACACCTCCCGCACCCAGTGAGCGATCATCTGTCGGTTGGCAAAGGCAAAGTTCACTGCGGCACACATCGCTTGATAATATTTCCGGCCCACCGAGCTTTGCAGAGGGGCATAAACCAGCTCCCTGTCGGCCAAGTGACTGGTGCCGAAGGCATCTTCCATCATTCGAATATAGTCAGAAGCCACTTGATGACCCAAACCCCGACTGCCGCAATGGATCATGACGGTGATCTGGCCCACAGAGTGAAGGCCAAAGTGCCGGGCTACATCCGGATTATATATTTCCGCCACCTGTTGAACCTCCAGAAAGTGGTTGCCGGCTCCCAACGTCCCCAATTGAGGCAGCCCTCGGTCCTTGGCTCGTCGGGAAACACAGGCCGGGTCAGCTTCCTTCATCCGACCATATTCCTCGGTCCGCTGCAGGTCATCCCGGCTACCGAAACCGTTATCCACAGCCCATTCGGCGCCTCGAAGCAGAACCTCTTCCAGAACCGCCGGACTCAACCGCGTTTTCCGTCCTTTGCCCACACCGGCCGGCACCTCCCGAAAAATCTCATTCATCAGTCTTTCTAGATAAGGCCTTATTTCTTCCACTCGATATTCCGTCTTCAATAATCTCACCCCGCAATTGATATCGTAACCGACGCCTCCGGGAGAAATAATACCTTCCTTCTCGTCAAAAGCCGCCACGCCGCCAATGGGAAAGCCGTAGCCCTGATGGGCGTCAGGCATGACATAGGAAGCCTTCAGGATGCCGGGCAAAGTGGCCACATTCTGAGCCTGTTCCAGAGTCCTGTCCCGGCGGACGCTTTCCAGTAAAGCTGCCGAAGCATAAATCCGAGCCGGCACTTTCATTTTGCCCCGGGGCGGAATCTCCCAGATAAAGTCATTTATTTTCTTTAACTCCATGGCTATTTTTCTCCTTTTTCTGGATTTAAACCCGATCAGATATCAACCACCACTTGTAGAGAGACCCCCTCCGGAGTCTCTTTTATCTCCATTTCATTATAAGTTATGGCTTTAACATCACCGAAGATTTCATTGTCCTCCTTTATTCTATCCCCTCTAAACCTGGCCTGCAACTGATATCTCGGCGGCTTCTCCTGCCTCTTGATTTGAATATCGGCTACTTCAGCTAACATAAAATCATCTGTCTCGAAGAGGAAAAGAATTTCCTCCAGAAAGGCGACCAGTAATTGTTTGAGGTCACGGCCGTCCACCTCAACCACTTTTTCCTGGGTGGGTTGGACTTTTTCGGGTGCCCACATCAAATGACAGACCGCCAGAGCGGCATGGGCGAAGGCCTCCTCGAGAGTCCGCCCGAAAGCCTGGAACTTGGCATCGGCTGTATGAGGAAGAAATCTGAATTTCTCCATTTAACTCTCCCCCAGTTCCTTCTCTCTCACCTGACGAATCGTTTCCTGTTGTAATTTCTGTAGAGCCGGGGAGTAATCCACGGGAAAACGCGGCGGATGGGAAGAAATTTCCTTATAAGGTTCGTCCAGAGTGGCGAATTCATCTAGGAATCTTTCTCTTATTTCCACCAAAGAAGGTAACGCCTGGGTGATTTTTCCCTGGCTCATAAACTTTTCCAGAAGCAACTCCCCTCCCTCAAATTGTTCCGAACGCAGGCCGAGAATATCTCTGGCCATTTGGCCCTCCTGGTTATAAAAACGAAATACCTGTTTCTCCCCAGCCAGCGTCATTTTACCGGGACTGAGTTTCAACACCGGACGGCCGTTATATTGAACCAGTTTATAGGCCATATCCAGATAAGGAGCATCGGCGGAAACGCCCATTTTAGTGCCGACCCCAAACGAATTCACCTCAGCCCCTTTAGCTAAAATCTGCTGAATCTTATATTCATCAAAAGCACCCGAGGCGAAAATCATGGTGTCCTTAAGGCCCGCCTCATCCAGAATGCGACGGGCAGCCTGACTTAAGCCGACTATATCCCCGCTGTCAAGACGGATCCCTTTCAACCGGACTCCTGCCTTCTCGAGCTCCCGCCCCACCTCCACGGCCTTCCTCACCCCGGCCAGAGAATCATAAGTATCCACCAGTAAAATTGTGTTCTCGGGAAAAGTCCGGGCATAAGCCTGAAAAGCCGCCAGTTCGCTGGGAAAACTGACCACAAAAGAATGGGCCATGGTGCCGTAAATGGGGATGTTATATTTTTTCCCCGCCAGGACATTGCTGGTGCCGATAAAACCGGCGATATAACTCGCCCGGGCCACCTTCAGTCCGGCATCCCGGCCCTGGGTCCGGCGCAGAGAAAAGTCCACCAGCGGCCTGCCCTGGGCCGCCACTACACAACGGGCGGCTTTGGTGGCAATCATCACCTGTAGATTAAAGGTATTGATCAGATACGTTTCCACCAGTTGGGCCTCGATAAGCGGCGCCCGGACTTCCAGAAGAGGCTCTTCGGCAAAAAATAACCTCCCCTCAGGAATAGCCCAGACTTCTCCGGTAAAACGGAAATTTTTTAAATATTCCAGGAAGGCTGGTTTAAACAGACCTGTTTTCTCCAGATAAGCCAAGTCCTCCCGGGTAAATCGCAAATTCTCCAAGTAACTAAGGGCATCAGCCAAGCCAGCCGCCACAAAAAAATTCCGGCCCGGCGGATAACTACGGATAAACAGGCTGAAGGTAGCCGGCTGAAACATCTCGTGCTCATAATAACAGGCGGCCATAGTCAATTCGTACAGGTCCGTCAAAAGCGCCCAATTTTCACTGTTAATTTTCATTTATATTCACCATTAGGACTCAATTTTCTTCTCTCTTTCCGCTGAGTTCCCTTCTCTTAGACCTCTTCCTCCTGTTTTTAACTCCGGGAAAACCAGCCTTTCCCAAGCCGAAAGAAAAAATAAGTATGATATTATATATAATTAACTCCTAAGAATAAATCAACCGAGCGTGTAAGCATGGAAGTATTTCCAAAACCGTGATGGCATTTAGATTGCATACTGAGCCAACTCCTCTTTGCTTTGATCCCTAAAAAACTGGGGAGGCAACACATATTTACCTGTTTTTTCTAGCTAAACCCTCTTTCTCGATCTGGCTTTCTCCTTCGCTGTTTGCTAAATTTCCACCCCGCCTAGAGTAATCCAATCAGCGTATCTTCTAGATGATTATTTATTTTTATTAGTTTCAAGTTATGGGATAGAGGGAGACATAAAAAAAATCGCCAGTGTCCAATTTTGTTCGCAATTTTGATATTAGGAGGTAGCCATCGCAAACTCTTTAAATACTAATAAGAGCAATTAAATGTTTTTTAGACTAAAATGGAGACATGAGGAAAAAAGTGAAAGCTTCAAAACTGTTAATTCTTTTCTAAATTTATTATTTTCTTGGGGGTTGCTTCAAGCCCAGGTGATGCGTCTTGGTGTTCATGCCAGCTTGGGATATGCCTGGCCTCACCAGGACGTGCTTGATAAAAGCTTAAATTCAAGTTTAGGAATAGATTTAAATTTAAGCTGAGGGTGGTGTTTAATCTTTGATTTTTCTTACGGACGTTACCAGGTTGAATCCCGTGCTCGCGGTTTGCAGAAAGGAATTATAGTTTTGACTCCTTTCTGGGCTAGGGTTCAACACCGTTTTTTACCTTACCGAAACATCTCTCCATATCTTTTATGGGAGGTGGTTATGTGTTTAGCCTTTTCCTGATGGAAGAATTGCTCACTATCCCGGAAATAAGTGTCTCCCAAAAAGCAGAAGATGGATGGGGTTTTACCGGGGGAGCAGGTTTGGAGTTAAAGTTAAAGCGAGAAAATATTTCTGTTTTCACAGAAGCGATCTATATTTCCGGAAAGACTAAGGGGATATCGACAATTAATGACCTTAATTTTGGTCTCAGGGAAGAGAAGTTTAAAGTTGATTTAAGCTCTTGGCAAATTCGAGTAGGGTTTCGTTATTTTTATTGATTATTATTTTGAATGAATAATCAATAAGGTCTTCCAGGGGGATAAACCATTAAAAGAAGCATGCCGTATATTAGTAGTTAGACGGAGTTTCGTTTAAATAAGAAAATATAGGAGAAAAATATGAAATATGTGACAAGAACAATTAGTAAAATTGCAGTAATGACAATTGTCATTTTAAGCCAAATAATTTCATGTACAACAAGACCAACAAGCCCAATGACTAATATTTATGAAGAAGTCGTGAATCCGGATTACAAAGATATATTTATGAGCATTAAGCAAAAGATTATCTCTGACGTTGAAAATGGAACAATCCCTTCTGTTTCAATCTCTGTGGCCAAAGATGGGAAAGTTATTTGGCAGGAGGCGTTTGGATGGGCTGACAAAACTGAGAAGCGGGCCGCCACTCCAGCGACAATATACTCTCTTGCTTCGTTGTCCAAACCTCTAACGGCTACCGGGATTATGGTCCTGGCTGAGAAAGGCAAAATTGACCTGAATGAATCAGTTGAAAAGTATATCTCTCCTTTAACTCTCAAATCATATATTTATGATTCAAAAAAAGTGACCGTGAAACATCTTCTTAATCACACATCCGGATTGCCTACTCATTTTAATTATTTTTATGCCGACGAAGAAGCTTCTCCTCCATCATTTAAAGAGACTCTGGACAGATATGGTTTTATTATAAATGAGCCAGGAACATCTTTCAGATATTCAAATCTTGGATATGGAATTCTTGGCTTTATCATCTCGAAGATATCGCAAATGCCTTTTTCAAGTTTTATGGAAAAAGAAGTCTTTATCCCTCTTGGGATGAAGAGGACGACGTTTAATATTGAATCCTATAACGGGAAAGATATAGCGACCAAGTACGATTCGAAAGGCAACGCTTTAGATCTCCAATGTGATACTCCGGCTGCTGGCAGCGCCTACTCCACTTCAGCAGATTTAATGAGATTTGCCTTTCATGTGCTTGGAAATAGAATAGAAGGAAGTAAAAGCGTATTATCGGAAAATTCAATTAAAAGAATGATCAGCGAGCATAGTGAAAGTTCAAAGTATCCATATTCAAAGAATACATACTACTGTCTTGGCTTCTTTTTTAGGCAACATAAAGGATTTAGGGAAATCTGGCATGAAGGGGGATGGGATGGAGCAAGCACGCTGCTTAAAATCATTCCTGAAGAGAATATTGCTGTTGTCACTCTAATTAACACATTTAACTCTCAATATGTGACCCAAATTATGGATAAAATAATAGCAGCTATGATAGGTTCAAATAAATTCGAAGAACAAGCCTCAGGAGCTGTTTCAAAACCGAGTGAAAAAACAATACCAGATGAATTGCTTGGAACATGGAAAGGGGAAATTAAAACCCATGAAGGTTCTATCCCGATATTAATGAATTTTGCGCCGGATGGCAAAATAAGTGTCGCCACAGGAGATCAAATAGAGTCGGCGAAAACAAATTGGTCTCAGCTTTATCTCATAGAATCAACCGCCTCGAGTATTTTTGGAGCGTTTGATGGGAAAATACCGACTACTGATACGAAGCGTTATCCTCATAGTGTACTTCTGTCAATTAAAAAAGAAGGAGAAAAACTGATCGGTGAGGCAACAGCAGTCAGACCATATAGTGAAATTCAGAATTCAAGAATGTATGCAGCTCTATCTCATTATGTGGAGCTTGTTAAAATAAACAACTAAAGTTATGAAATCATTTGCTAAAGCCGAAGGCAATGCGCCTAACAATAGCTTGCAGGAATTACTTGCGAGGGCCAAGTTGTGAACTTTCATTGATGACGGGAAGGGCCAGAAGGTCATATTTCTGGATTTGGCGTGCTCCATCCTCTTGGTCGTCGCTTACCCTGGCGAGAATCACATTGTGATGCATAATTTCTTCAATCCGTTTATTCGAAGGGACTAGTATTAAATCTTAAATAATAAAAATCCTATGAGTTTACTCCGGTCATCCACGAGGAATGAGGACGGATAGCCACCTGGCAGGAGGTGAGAAGAGAAGCCGTGTTGGACAAAGGAGAGAATCTGGCGGAACGAATCGGGGAACTGCCTGAGGTGCTTTATGTCCAGGTGGACGGAACAGCGATCCATGATCGCGAGAGTGGGGAATGGATGGAATGCTGGGTGGGAACAAGTTTTTCCCGCCGGGTCAACGTCTCCAAGGGACGGGTGTGGCTTATGGATAGAAAGACATATGCCTCAGTAGAGAAGGCTGAGTCCTTCGGTGAGAAATTTTATATTGAATGTCTCAAGCAAGGGGTAGAGAAGGCTGGGAGAGTGTATTTTATCAGTGATGGGGCACTATGGATAAAGAAGCTGAAGAATGACTATTTTCCCCAGGCTATAGGGGTGTTGGATATCTGGCCTTTCGAGAGGGAGCTGAAAAGAGTGTTGGGAGAAAAGAAGACAGAGACAGTGGCAAAGCTTAAATCA
>Ga0190336_1000076_pt1 | contig 18742 bp, 21 predicted proteins | sample 487204910_MG_FD_161651 | JGI IMG/M metagenome (GOLD analysis project Ga0190336, IMG submission 161651) | Hydrothermal vent sediment bacterial communities from Southern Trench, Guaymas Basin, Mexico - 4872-04-9-10_MG | ecosystem: Environmental > Aquatic > Marine > Hydrothermal vents > Sediment ...
TGAGGAAAACTAAGAAATTAATGAAAAAAGATAAAGTATACTTAGTTTTAGGAGGGTTTCACCATCCTCCTATATCCTGCATTAAAGAATTTAAAGAATTGGGAGTAGAAAAGGTTGCACCATCTCATTGCACAGGTGATTTGGTCAGAGAAACTTTTAAAAAGGAATATAAGGAAGATTTTATCGAGTATGGAGTAGGAAAGGTAATTGAAATCAAATAAAAGGTATCCTCGATTTGCACTTCGCACAACAGCGGATAAAAGCGAAATCACAGATTTCCCAAAATCACCTTCGGCAACTTCTTTTATCCGCAAAACGTCAGCTTGTGTGAAAACCCTTTAAAAAATAATAAAATATTGATATTATTTTGGCAAGAAAAAAATGATAAGAGGGAAAAAAGTTATCACGGATTTTGGGTCGTCTAAATCTATTCAGCTAAGGACTTAAAAATGAGGAAATTCCCAATAGTCTTGTCTTGCTGTCTTTGATGTTTTATTATGCATATAAAATTTATAGTGGGAGGTTTTGATGAAGAAGAAAGAACGGGGTTTTACTCTTATTGAACTTCTTATTGTTATGATTATTCTTGGATTATTAGCAGCTTTAGTGGGCCCTCGTTTATTCAAAAAGGTAGGAAAGGCGAAACAACAGGCTGCCAAGACACAAATAGAGTTATTGGGTTCGGCTTTAGATACATTTAGACTGGATGTAGGAAGGTATCCTACTACAGAAGAGGGTTTAGAAGCCCTTATTAAAGACCCAGGTATAGATAAATGGGATGGGCCCTATTTGAAAAAGAATAAAATACCTCTTGACCCCTGGGGACGTCCTTATGAATATAAATGTCCAGGAGAACATAGTGAATACGACCTTTATTCTTTAGGGGCTGATGGTCAAATAGGAGGAGAAGGAGAAAATAGAGATATAGTCAGTTGGGAGTAGAAATTTATTAGATGCCTTTTAATACACATTTTTCACATAGTGGTTTTGGGCGGCAGTAATTTTTTCCTAAACACACAAAGAGGGCATGATATTCATTAAATAGCTGTATATCTGGGGGTAAATGCTTCATAAAAAAACTACGGATTTCTTCATAGTCTGCTTCTTCAAAGATGAGATGATGACGACATAGGACTCTTTTTGTATAAGTATCTACCACAAATGTTGGTTTATTACCTGCATATAATAATATACTATCTGCTGTTTCTGGACCAATGCCTGTCACTTTAAGGAGTTTTTGTCTAAGGTTTTCTGTTTCTTCGGCAAACATTTTTGTTAAATCTCCATTATATTCATCAAATAGAAAACAAAGGAAACTTTTTAGCCTTTTGGCCTTGACATTGAAAAAACCAGCAGGACGGATTAATTCAACTAAATAGGGATAGGGCAAATCATAAAGCGCCTTAGGGGTTAATAAATTAGCCTTTTTAAGATTGGCAATGGCTTTTTCCACATTTCTCCAGGCAGTATTTTGAGTTAAAATGGCACCTACAGCTATTTCAAAAGGGCCTTCCCCAGGCCACCAATGTTGAGGTCCGAATTTATGGTAAAGAATCCTATAAATCTCTAACAATTTCTCTCCAATAGGGCTAAAATGCTCTTTTAGGTGTATTTCTTTATCCATTCTTTAGCCTTCTCTCGGGTTTGCCTGTCAATAGTAAATATTGTTTCTAAATCCACTTCCTTAATAGGGGTATGTAACTTCATAATATTTTCAATTAACAGTGGTATATCTGTAAATTTTATCTGTTTTTTTAAAAAAGCCTTTATAGCTACCTCATTAGCTGCATTAAGCACCACAGGCATACTTCCACCTATTTTAGCACTTTCAAAGGCCAGGGTTAAACAGGGAAATCTTTTAAAATCAGGAGGGAAAAAGGTAAGAGGCATTTTAGTCAAGTCTAAAGGTTTAAGAGGAAAGGATAGCCTTTGGGGATAATTTAGGGCATAGGAAATAGCCAATCGCATATCCGCTGGCCCTAAATGCGCTAACATTACCCCATCTTCTAATTCAATGAGAGAATGGACAATACTTTGGGGATGAATAAGTATTTTTATCTTATCTAACCCTACCTCAAACAGCCACATGGCCTCAATTATCTCCAGACCTTTATTCATTAAAGTAGCGGAATCAACGCTTATTTTGGCGCCCATAGCCCAGCGGGGGTGTTTGATGGCCTGTTCAGGGGTGACATTAGATAAATCAGAGGGGTCTGTTTCCCAAAATGGCCCTCCAGAAGCGGTTAAGATGATACGTTTTAAGTAATTTTTATTTTCTTCACAAAGAAGCTGAAAAATGGCACTATGTTCACTATCTACTGGGAGGATCTGATTTTTCTTCTTAATGGCCTTTTTAATCAAGCTTCCTCCAGTAACTAGGGCCTCCTTATTAGCCAAGGCCACGGTCTTATTAGCTTCTAAGGCTGCTAAAGTAGGTCTTAAACCACTGATGCCTAACATGGCTACTAAGACAATGTCTGCTTTAGGATAACTGGCACATATCTCATACCCTTCTGGACCATAAAGTATTTTGAGATTATTAAGGGCAGTTAAACCTTCTTTTAATATCTGGGCATTTTTTTTATCTAGGACACAGGCTATTTCTGGTTTAAATTTTATAATTTGTTGTTTTAATAAGCTCACATTTTGACCGGCCCCTAGGGCAACTACCTTAAAGCGGTCTTTAAAGTGATTGACTACTTCTAAGGTCTGCTTGCCAATAGAACCGGTAGAACCTAAGATAGATAGATATTTCATTTAAGCCACCATTGCCAACAATAATAACTCAGGGGTAAAGCAAATAACACCCCATCAATTCTATCCAGGATGCCACCATGTCCTGGTAAGAGTCCTCCGCTGTCTTTAACTCCGGCTTGACGTTTAAGTGCAGATTCGAAAAAATCACCTATTTGGGAGACTATTGCCAAGGCGAGACTCAAACCTAATATTTTAAAAAATCCAACAGGTAACCAGATGGCTGAGACTCCACCTAAAATTAAGGCACTGAGGCTTCCCCCTATTAAACCCTCCCAAGATTTTTTAGGGCTTACTGCAGGATAGAGCTTGTGTTTACCCAACTTACGGCCTGTATAAAATGCCCCGGTATCTACAGCAAAAGTCATAAAAAGTGTCCAAAGTAATAAAATACGGCCTTGGGGTAGGGTAGTAAAAGAAAGGGCATGTCCTAGAAAAACATTGGGATAAAATAGACCCAAACTCATTGCAGGTAAAAAAGAGGTAAGCTTTGGTTGATGACCATAGGCCCAAATAAAATAGAGGGCCAAAAAGAAAAAAGCCAGGGTTATTCCTAATAAAGGATAGTGAGCGGCAAATCCTATAAGAATTAAAAGATTAAGAAATGCCTGAAAAATGTTTAAACTAGTTAAATTATGCAAATCCCACAGTCTTCCAAATTCCAAGCAGCCTAATATGCCTATCAAAAAAGCAAATAGGCAAAATATAAAAAAAGGTGCTTTAAGGACAATCCAAATAACAACTGGTAAGGCAACAATAGCAGTTAAAATACGTTTTTTATGAGTTTGATTTTTCATTTTCTTTAGAGTTTAATTACACATAAACCTTGGATTAGGCAAGGTGTTAGTAAAAGAGAAATAAATTTATAGACCCAGGGAAAAAAATTACCCAAATGGCACCTAGGGCTAAAAAAGGGCCAAAAGGAATGGGGAAATTACGGTCTTTTCCTTGGAACAATATCCATAAAATGCCAATTATACTTCCCATCACAGAGGCACTAAAAAGGACAAAGGGTATGGCCCTCCAACCTAAAAAAGCACCAATCATGGCTAAAAGTTTTATATCTCCTCCTCCCATGCCCTCCTTTTTTCTAATAAAGTAATATCCATAAGCTACTATAAATAGAAATCCCCCACCCAACAGAGCACCACAAACGCTATCTTTAAAGGACAAATAGGGTAAGCAGAAACTGGCCATAAGACCACCAAAGATACCCGGGACAGAAATCACATCCGGGATAATTTGCCACTTTAAGTCAATAAAGGAGATAACAATCAGGGCATAAATAAAAAAAAGGTATATTATGCCTGTGAGCGAAAAACCATAATCAAAATAGATAAAAAAAGTAAAAAGGCCAGTTATAAACTCTACTAAGGGATATTGCCTAGAAATGGGTTTTTGGCAATAGCGGCATCTCCCTTTAAGGAGAGCAAAACTTAACAAAGGGATGTTGTCATACCATTTAATAGGGGTATGACAGTGAGGACAATGGGAGCCAGGAGAAATGATAGATTTTTTTTCAGGTAATCGGTAAATACAGACATTTAAAAAACTGCCTACTACTGTGCCTAATAAAAAAGCCAAGATACTAAGAGCAATTTCCATAATCAGGCCGCTTTTTTGATTTTATGAAGATATACTTGTAAGAGGGTAATGGCTGCTGGAGTTACCCCGGGGACCCGGGCAGCCTGTCCTAAAGAAGCAGGCCGCAATCTGGATAACTTTTCTTTTATTTCGTTGGATAGACCAGGGATGGAATAATAATCTGTCTCTGGAGGTAACTTCATGTTCTCCCACTTTTTGAACTTGGCTACCTGCTCAGCTTGGCGTTTGATATAACCTTCGTATTTCACTTGAAAACTCACTTCTTCTATCACCGCCTGAGATAGGTTTTTAAACTCTTCATTAAATATAAAAAGTTTACTAAACTCTACTTCAGGTCTCCTCAAGATATCTTTTAATCGCACCGGATTTTTAATGGGAGTAGTGCCTATTTTTTTCAAGACCTTGTTTATATGGGCCGTAGGATTTAATTTGATTTCTTCAAGTAATTTTAATGTTTTTTCAATGGCTTTTTTCTTCTCTAAAAACTTTTGGTAAGTTCCCTCGTCTATCAAACCCAATTCATATCCCAAGGGCATAAGACGTAAATCGGCATTATCCTCTCTCAATAACAACCGATATTCCGCCCTAGAAGTAAACATTCGATAAGGTTCATTTGTGCCCTTAGTAATGAGGTCATCTATCAACACCCCAATATAAGCCTGAGAACGGTCTAAAATAAGGGGGTCTTCACCTCGGATATATTTAACTGCATTGATACCAGCCATTATACCTTGTGCTGCTGCCTCTTCATAACCCGAAGTTCCATTAATCTGACCTGCAAAAAATAAGCCTTTAATTAACTTGGTTTCAAGGGAGGGTTTTAATTGAGTAGGATTAGCAAAGTCATATTCAATGGCATAGCCAGGACGGACAATTTCTACCTTTTCCAGTCCTTTAATGCTTCTTAACATTTTTAGCTGAACATCTATGGGCAAACTAGTAAATGTTCCGTTTGGATAAACTTCGGTAGTATTTAGTCCCTCGGGTTCTAAAAATATTTGATGCCTTTCCTTTTCAGGGAACTTTATGATTTTCTCTTCAATAGAAGGGCAATATCTAGGTGACTTTCCAGAAACTTTACCTGAGATAAGAGGAGCATATTTTATATTTTTTCGGATTATTTCATGAGTCTCAGAGTTAGTATAAGTAAGATAACAAGGGATTTGCGGGCGGTCTATTTTTTCTGTAGAAAATGAAAATGGATGAGGGGGTTCGTCTCCATATTGAGGTTCTAATTTACTAAAATCAATGGTTTTTCCATCTAACCTAGGGCAAGTGCATGTATTAAAACGGATAATTTCAAATCCAAGCCTTTTTAGACATATAGATAATTTGTTAGAAGGAAGGTCTCCCATTCTTCCCCCAGGAAAATTATTAAGACCTATATGAATTAATCCTTTAAGAAATGTCCCTGGGGTGAGTATTACAGTTTTTCCTAGAAATATTTCAGAAGTACTGGTTTTTATCCCCTTAACCTCTTTATTTTCTGTTATAATTTCATCCACTATTGCTTGTTTTATAAATAAATTTGGTTGTTTTTCCAAAACAAACTTCATTTGTAAACGATAAAGTTCTCTATCTGCCTGAGCCCTAGATGACCACACCGCCGGTCCTTTTTGAGTATTTAAACGTCTAAATTGAATGCCAGTAGCATCAATATTTTTGGCCATTTCTCCCCCTAAGGCATCTATTTCCTTTACCAGATGCCCTTTGGCCAATCCCCCAATAGCTGGATTACAAGACATATGAGCAATCCTATCTACATTAGTCGTGATTAAGAGTACAGCACAACCCATGCGTGCAGCCGCTAACGCCGCTTCACACCCAGCATGCCCTGCTCCAACTACAATAACATCAAACATTTCTGGATAAATAAGCATAACCTAATTTTAAACTTTTTAGTCTAGGTGTCAATGAAGTTTAGGTTTCCCCAGTATATAGTCCTTCTCCTTGATGTAAAGAAAAGGGTTTATACCATTTTTTTCTGCTGAAAGGCTAGGATTTATCTGCAAAAAAGGCTACTTTTTCAACAGCCTGACAAGATTTGCCCCCTTATTGACCATTCAAACATGTCAAGGTAATATTGGTTAAGCCTTATCCAATGAAAGTAACAATTTTTAAAAGACTTGTTATTAGTTATTTGGTAATTATTTTGTTGATTATTTTTCTGGGGGTTTATACTACTTTGAGACTAAATCGGCTTAATCAGATTATCAATTATATAATTTCTGTAGATACCGCTACAGTAAAAGTTGTAGGAGAACTGACTGATACAATATTTACACAGGTAGGATATGAAGAAAAATATTTAATTTCCAAAGACCAGGATTTCTATCAGCGTTTTTGGGAAATCGGAGATTATGTTAAAAAAAATATAAAGAAACTAGAAGAAATATCTGATACAGTTGAAAAGAAAAATCTGATTAAGAAAATTAAAAAAGCACACGAGTCTTATATTTCATTATTTGAAAAAAAGGTTTTTTCTGCTGTGCAAAATACAAGTGATAAAGCTTATAGGGAATATAAGCAAAAAAAACAAAACATAATTAATGAAATAAGCCAAAATTTGAGAGAAATAGCTGAGATAGCTAAATTGGATAGGGACAAAAAAATGGAGATGGCTAGCGCTATAAGTCTCCAGGTTATTAAAGTAACAACAATTACAGCCGGTATTGCTATAATGATGGTAGTTTTGATTTCGTTTTTAAACACAAGAAATATAAACCGTCCTATTCTTCTTTTGCAGGAAAAAACAAAGCAAGTAGCTAAAGGCAAATTTGGCCCACCTGTGTATATTTCATCTCCGCCTGAAATTAAGGAATTGGCAAATGCATTTAATACTATGTGTGAACGACTAAAAGAATTGGATGAGATGAAAATAGATTTTATCAGCCATTTGTCTCATGAGTTGCGGACTCCATTGACAGCTATAAAGGAAGCTTCTAGTATGCTACTTGAAGGTGTTTTTACAGATATGCCGGAAAAACAATATGAGCTTTTCTCAATTATAAAAGAAGAGTGTGAAAGATTGATAAACGGAGTCAATAGAATTCTTGATCTTTCTCGTATGGAAGCAGGGATGATGAGTTACAAGTTCAGAACCTTTAGTCTCTTTCCAATCATTGAAAAAAGTACTTTAAAGTTGACACCTCTTGCTCAAAGAAAAAAAATTAAGATTGAAATGAATATAGAGGATAATCTTCCTTTAGTAAGAATAGATGAAGAAAGAATAACTCAAGTAATAGAAAACTTATTAAGTAATGCAATAAAATTTACAGCAGATGGAGGTAAAATTTCCATCTCTGCAAACAAGAATGAGGGTAATATGATAACAGTATCTGTGACAGATACCGGTTGTGGCATTCCCAAGGAAGAACTAGAGAAGGTTTTTGAGAAATTTAAACGAATAGAGAGCGGATGGGTGGCGGTAAGAGGGACAGGACTTGGTCTTTCTATCGCTAAACACATCATAACCGCTCATGGGGGGCAAATATGGGTGGAAAGCGAACCAGGAAAGGGAAGCACCTTTTATTTTACTTTACCTGTATCATAATAGTGTCTTTCCTTTTTGGTGAAGGATGTATTCCTCAAAAAAGGTATCAAGATAAACAACAAGAACAAATACAACAGTCATTAATGCAGGCAAAAAATCTTATGAAAAAGGGAAATTATAAAGTTGCACTAAAAAAGTACCAAGAAATAGCAAAATTATTTCCTCAGATAAAGGATAAAGCACTCTATGAGATAGGATTGATTTATGCACATCCTAAAAACCCAGATAAAAATTTTGAGGAGTCTTTAAAGTATTTTCAAAAACTTGTAAGAGAATTCCCTAAAAGCAATTTAAGAAATCAGGCCGAGGTATGGATTCTTATTTTGCAAGGCATTAAAGAAAAAGAAAAGGCAATTAAGGCACTAAAAGAAAAAATTTCTGTTTTACAGAAAGAAAATAAGATAAAAAGTAAAAAAATAAATGACTTGGAAAAACAGATAGAAAAATTAAAGGAAATAGATTTAACTATTGAAGAAAAAAAGAGAGAATCTCTACCTTAATGGTTGAGGTTAAAAAATGGATAAAATATTAGTAGTAGATGATGATTTAAATATTCTTAGAGTTTTAAAAATGAGGCTAGAAGCAGAAGGCTATTTGGTTACCACTGTAGCTGAAGCTTCTAAGGCAATAGAGATTGGAAAAGAAGAAGATTTTGATTTAGCAATAGTTGACCTTAAGCTTACCAAACAGAATGGAATTGAACTTATGGAAGATCTGCGTCAAATCAATTCAGAGATGCCTGTAATTATTCTTACTGCCTATGGCACGATTGAAAGTGCTGTAGAGGCTATGAGAAAAGGAGCTTATAGTTACTTGACTAAGCCTTTTGAACATCGTGAACTTCTTTTACAGATAAAAAATGGGATTGAAAAGTACCGACTTTCAAAAGAAGTAAAAAGACTTAGAGGTATTGTAAGAGAAAGATATAAGTTTGAAAATATCATCGGTGAAAGCGAAAAGATGAAAAAAGTGCTGGAGTTAGTATCACGGGCAGCAGAAACAGATTCTAATGTTTATATTCAAGGAGAAAGTGGGACAGGAAAGGAATTGATTGCTAAGGCATTACATTTAGCAAGTACAAGAAAAAATGGGCCATTTGTGGCTATAAACTGTGCAACTATCCCTGAGACATTATTAGAAAGTGAATTATTTGGTTTTAAAAAAGGGGCATTTACAGGTGCTTTTTACACCAAAAAAGGACTTTTTGCTCAAGCTGACGGTGGTTCTATCCTCTTGGATGAAATATCAGAAATTCCTTTATCAATGCAGGCAAAATTGTTACGAGTGATAGAAGAAAAGGAATTTTATCCCATAGGTTCAGAAAAAACCACAAAGGTAAATGTAAGGATAATAGCTGCTTCAAACAAAGACCTTGAAAAAGAAGTGAAGAAAGGTAATTTTCGCAATGACCTTTTCTATCGTATTCATGTCATTCCTTTCAAGTTACCTCCTTTAAGGGAAAGGAAAGAAGACATCCCTCTTTTAGCAGATTACTTCTTAAGAAAATTTTCAGAGAAGATGAAAAAGGAAATAAAGGGTTTTTCACCAGATGCACTCAAAAAAATGATGCTTTATTCCTGGCCGGGCAATGTTAGAGAGTTAGAAAATGTTATAGAATGTGCAGTGGCTATGTCCACACAGGATATAATTAGTGGAGATTTGATCTTCCCAACACAGGCAATAAAAGAAAGTATTTTGAAACCACTAAAAAAAGCAAAAGTTGAATTTGAAAAGAGATATATTATTCAACTTATGGAACTTACACAAGGAAATGTGACACAAGCAGCTAAGTTAGCTGGAAAATATAGGGCAGACCTTTATAAACTTTTAGAAAAATATAACATAAATCCAGAAAATTTTAGGAAAAAGTAGCATTTTTGGTGCCGAAGGCGGGACTCGAACCCGCACGGACTCAACGTCCACTGCCCCCTCAAGACAGCGTGTCTGCCAATTCCACCACTTCGGCCTTAATTATTTTTTATCTGATTTATTTTTCTCCGTCAAGCCCTTTGGTAATGGACTTTGCTTGGTATTTTGGGGTATTTGTTTTTCAGTAGTAGTTACAGGTGCTTTTTTTATTTCCGTTTCCACTTTCTTATGGGATGCCATATATGTCAATGAAATGGAAGTCAGAAAGAAAAGGATTGCTAAGACAGTAGTAACTTTATTCAATAAATTTAGGGAACCCCCAGGGCCAAACAGAGTCTGACTGGCTCCTCCAAAGGCTGCTCCCATCTCTGCCCCCCGGCCCCTTTGTAGTAAAATGATAAAGATTAAGGCTAAACAAATTATTACATGTAAAATAACCATAAAAGTGAACATTTTACGTTACTCCATAATTCATTATTTTAACAAAGGTCTCAGCCTTCAAGCTGGCTCCCCCTACTAAAGCTCCATCAATATCCTCTTCTTGCATCAATTCATCAATATTTTCAGGCTTCACACTTCCTCCATAAAGAATCCTTATTTTTTCAGAATTTTCTCTCCCCCATTTTTCTTCCACTAAATGCCGAAGGTATTTATGAACTTCCTGGGCCTGGGCAGGAGAGGCTGTCTTTCCTGTCCCAATGGCCCATACAGGTTCATAGGCAATCACTATTTTTTGTATTTCTTGAATATTTCCTAAACCTCCTATTAATTGTTTTTTCACTATTTCAAATGTTTCCCCTTTTTCTCTTTCCTCCAATCTTTCTCCTACACATAAAATAGGTTTAAGTCCTTCTTCCAAAACGCTATTTACCTTTTTAGCGACTGTTTTATCTACTTCTCCAAAATATTGACGTCTTTCAGAATGCCCAATAATTACATATTCACAGCCTACATCTTTAAGCATTAGCGGAGAAATTTCTCCGGTGTAAGCACCTTCTCTTTCCCAAAATACATTTTGGGCGGCTAATTTTAATGCTGTGCCTTTTATACAAGATGCTACTGAATAAAGGGCAGTAAAAGGAGGGGCTACTGCCACTTCTCTATCTTTGGGCAAATGCGGCAAAAGGGCTTTAACCAAGGCCAATGCCTCAGGTATGGTTTTATACATTTTCCAGTTACCGGCAATGAGAGGTGTTCTACTCATGTTTAATCCTTTTAGCACACTCTTCTAAAGCTGCCACACCAGGAAGGGTTTTTCCTTCCAATAGTTCCACAAATGCCCCACCTCCTGTAGAGATGTATGAAAATCTATCAGCAGCTCCAGCTTTATAAATAGCTACATCTGTATCCCCTCCACCAACAATTGTCAAGGCATAAGTATCAGCAATATTACTTACCATAGCCATTGTCCCACGACTAAAGGCATCCATCTCAAATGCCCCCATAGGACCATTCCAAATAATTGTCCTGGCATTTTGCAAGGCCTCCTTAAATAAGGCAGTAGTAGCTGGCCCAATATCCAAAATATACCACTTAGGAGGCACTTCCTGAACAGGCACAATTTTTGTCTCAGCATGGGGTTCCATTGCTTCAGCTACTACACAATCTACTGGAAGGTATAATTTAACACTATTATGTTTGGCCTTTTTTGCTAATTTTTTAGCTGTATCTAAAAGCTCATTTTCTACAAATGAGTTTCCTACATTATATCCGAATGCTTTTAAGAAGGTATTGGCCATAGCCCCACCAATAATAAGTTTATCTACTCTGTTTAGCAAATTTTCTAAGGCGATTAATTTAGAAGAGACCTTACTCCCTCCAATTACTGCTACCAAAGGGCGGGCAGGAGCTTCCAAGGCCCGATGGAAATAAGTCAATTCATCCTTTAAAAGAAAACCAGCAGCACATGTTTTAGTATACTTAGGCACTCCTACTACAGAGGCATGAGCCCGGTGACAAACAGCAAAGGCATCGTTTATATAAATATCGGTTAAGTTAGCTAGTTCCCTAGCAAATTCAGGGTCGTTGGCTGTTTCTCCAGGATGGAAACGGAGATTTTCCAAAAAAATTATATCACCTGGTTTCATTTCTTCCGCCATTTTTTCAACTTCATCTCCCACACAATCAGGGGCTAAAGTCACCTCCTTATGCAATAGTCGACGCAAACGCCTCACTACTGGTGCAAGACTCATTTCAGGCACTCTTTTGCCCTTGGGGCGATCTAGGTGAGAAGCCAGAATAATCATCGCATCTTCATCCAAGGCGTAGTTTATGGTAGGTAAAATCCGCCTAATACGAGTATCATCAGTGATATTGAGATTTTTATCTAAAGGAACATTACAATCTACCCGAATAAAAAGCCGTTTTTTAGCAATATCAATTTCATTGATATAAAGCATGCGAACCTCCTTTACATTCTCTCTGCCACATACATAGCTAAATCCATCATCCTATAAGCAAATCCAGCTTCATTGTCATACCAGGCAAATACTTTAACTAAATTTTCATCAATAACGTTGGTCAAAAGACCATCTACCACGGCAGAATGAGGATTGCCTATATAATCTACTGAAACTAAAGGTTCTTCGCTATAGGCCAAAATTCCCTTTAATTTTCCTTCAGCTGCTTTTTTGAATACCTCATTTACTTGTTCTTTGCTCACATTTGCCTCTAACTCCGCTACTAAGTCTACAATAGACTCATTGGGTGTAGGCACCCGGATGGCTATTCCATCTAATTTTCCTTCCAATTCAGGAATCACTTTGGTAACGGCAATCGCTGCTCCTGTAGTGGTAGGCACCATAGAAACAGCGGCTGCTCTGGCCCGACGAAAATCCTTTTTATGAGAACCATCTAATAAACGCTGATCCATGGTATAGGAATGAACAGTGGTCATTAATCCCCTCTTTATTTTAAAATTATCGTGTAACACCTTTACCACTGGGGCAAGACAGTTAGTAGTGCAAGAGGCATTAGAAATAATATGATGATTTTTAGGGTCATAGCATTCTTCATTCACTCCCATAACTATAGTCACATCCACTCCCTTACCAGGTGCACTAATAATCACCTTTTTAGCCCCGGCTTTTATATGTTTTAAACAACTCTCTTTGTCCCTAAATTTTCCAGTTGTTTCCATCACAATGTCTACGCCCAACTCTCCCCAAGGTATCTTGGATAAATCATCGGTGATGCGAAGCATTTTTATTTCTTTGCCATCTACTATTATATTATCTCCATTCACAGCCACTTCTCCTGGAAACTTCCCATGGACAGAGTCATATTTAAGTAAATGGGCATACATTTCTGTGCTAGCCCTAGCATTAACGGCTACCACGTCTACGTCCATTTTTTGGTTATGAATAACTCTCAATAAATACCTCCCAATCCGTCCAAAACCATTAATACCTATTTTTACTCCCATTTTTGACCTCCTTTATTTTTAATTCCATGATAATGGCATCTTCACCAGTATCAAAATAATAATGTCGCCGTCTGCCTATCTCTTTAAACCCAAACTTTTTATAAAAAGAAATCGCCTTTAAGTTAGATGGCCTTACTTCTAGCCGCACCCATTCTACCCCTTTCTTTAGGGCCAAACTGATGGCATTATTCAATAACAGACTACCTATCCCTCTTCCCTGAAATTCTGGTTTAACCGCAATATTTAAAATATGCATTTCATCCCATATAAGCCAGAAACAAATAAAACCAGCTATTTCCTTTGTAGAAATATTCTTTGCTATCCATAGATAGCTATAATAGTGTTTTAATTCTTCATAAAAAGATACCTTGCTCCATGGCCTAGAAAAACAGCTTTTCTCTATTTCATAAATGGTCTCTATATCTCTTTCATTGGCTGGGAATACCAGCCACATTATTAACCCAATTCCTCACTTCCTTGCACAATGGAAGTTATAGCCTTTTTTTTGACATATGTAGCTAAGGTCTTCAAATCATCATCCTGCTTGTTTATGGCGCTAAGAAACATAGGCAGATTTACTCCAGTAACCACTTCTATTTTTCCTGGCTCTAAGAAAGAAAAACTTAAATTAGAAGGAGTTCCTCCAAACATATCTGTCAAAATTAATACACCATCCCCTTCATCTACCTCTTGGAGAGCTTTAGTTATCGCCCTGCGTAACGCCTCAGGGGGTTCATCCGTTATACTCACTGCCTTAATATTCTTCAAGTTACCACTAATAAAGTGAGCTGCTTCTATCAATGCCTTTCCTAAATTACAATGGGTTACCAAAACAATTCCTACCATTTTACTCCCTTTCAATGTCTCTATGTAATAAAGAAATGTAGAATTCTTTATTAAACTCCTGTTTTAATGTCTCTATTAATTTCTCTGCCACAAACACAGAACGATGTTTTCCTCCTGTACATCCAATAGCGATATTAAGGTAATGTTTTCCTTCTTGTTTATAAAGAGGCATAAGAAATCTGAGTAAGTCTAGCAATTTCTCCATAAATATTTTTAGCTCTTTACTCTTTTCCATAAATATTTTTACTTGATTATGGCGTCCATTTAATTCTTTTAATTCAGAAACAAAATAAGGATTAGGTAAGAATCTTACGTCAAAGACCAGATCTGCTTCTAAGGGAATCCCAAATTTAAAGCTAAAAGAAATTACATGGATATTTATATGCCTTAACGCATTTTGAGCATATCTAGCCTCTATCCATCTTTTTAAATCGTGCACATTGAAAAAGGTGGTATCAATAATTTGAGTAGCTGTTTTTCTTATCTCTTCTAAATACACCCTTTCTTCACCAATACTTTCCTTAAGACCTTTTCCTTTTTGAGTAAGCGGGTGTTTTCGCCGTGTTTCTTTGAAACGTCTAATCAAAACTTCATCTTGGGCATCTAGGAATAAAATATCCACATTACTTCCTAGTTGAAAGATATTCTGAAAAATTGGTTCCCCTTGGCTAGTAAACTCTCTTTCCCTGATGTCTATTCCTAACGCAATTTTTTCTGCCTGGCTATTTTGAGCTAATTCCAGAAACTTTGGTAAAAGAGAAGGAGGCAGGTTATCTACACAAAAAAAACCTAGATCTTCAAAGGTTTTTAAAGCGGTGGTCTTCCCTGACCCAGATGTTCCTGTAACCACAATTAATTTAGATAAAGACATTGAATAAAGTTAAGGTAAATTGCCTTTAAACATTATTCACCGTCAAACTATTTACCCTTCCTGTTCAAATTTTGCGGTATTAAACATTATCAAACACTAGCCTCAATCAACTCATAATTTCCGTCTTTCATTTTGTGGAGCACACATACAGCATTGGTCTCTGTATTTAAAAACACCAAAATATCTTCATTAGAAAGCTGTAACTGATTTAAAGCCTCTTCCACATCCATGGGTTTTGGGTGAAAACGGTCGGTATTAATAATTTTTGGAGCTATTTCTTCACTTTCTTCGCCGAGAGAGGAACCTGATTCGGCTATCTTCCTTGCTCGTTTGTCTTTAAGTTTGCTAATCTGCCTTTCAATTTTGTCTACTACGGTATCAATAGCGGCATATATATCCTCAGCTTCTTCTTTACCATAAAGTTTTTCCCCATCCACCCATAAACTCAATTCAGAAATATGTCTAAACTTTTCTACTGCTACTACTAAATTTGCTTCTAAATTGTTGGTTTTTAAAAATCTTTCTAAACGTTTTATTTTTTTCTCAGCATAGTTTTTAATACTCTCTGAAGAACTAATATTCCGAAAGGTCACCGAAATTTGCATAACTGCCTCCTTAAAGTAAACATTTTCTTTGATTAGATGGTAAAATGCCAATAGCCTCCCTATATTTAGCTACTGTCCGTCGTGCGATATTAATACCTTCTTTTCTTAAAAAACTTGCGATCTTTTGGTCACTATACGGTTTTGAAGGATCTTCTGAGGCAATGATTTCTCTAATTTTTGCCTTTATACTTTCTGCAGCTAATACGTCACCAGAAACAGCACTAATTCCAGAATTAAAGAAAAACTTTAACTCAAAAAGACCATGAGGAGTTTGGACATATTTATTGGTAGTAACTCTACTTACTGTAGATTCATGCAATCCGAGAGCTCTAGCTACATCTTTCAAAACTAAAGGACGTAGATACCCAACACCTTTTTCTAGAAAAGGCCTCTGAAATTCAAAAATGCTTGTGGCTACTCTGTATAGTGTTCTTTGGCGTTGATAAAGGCTTTTTATCAACCAAGTGGCAGACTTGAGCTTCTCATGAATAAATTCTCTGGCCTTTAAAGGGAGGTCATTTTGATTCATTAGCTTCACATAATAGTTGTTAATACGCAAATTAGGAAATCCTTCTTCGTTTAAGGCAATCACAAAATTATCTTCTACGCGGTAAACATAAAGGTCTGGGATTATATAGATCACTGTTTCATCACTATACTGTCTACCTGGCTTGGGCTCTAATTGTAGAATAATTTCAACGGCCTCTCTTATTTTCTCTATAGGGACTTTGAGGTGATTGGCAATACCTTTTAAATCCTTCTTTTCCAAAAAATGAAGATAATCAGTTATTATGGTTTTTACTAAAGGATTTTTGACCTTAAAATATTTCAGTTGTAATAATAAACACTCCTTTAAATCTCTAGCGGCTATCCCTGGAGGGTCAAATTCCTGAATTTTTTGTAATACTCTCTCTACTTCCTGGAGATCAACCTTAGTTTGATTGGCAATTTCTTCTAAAGGATTTACCAAATAGCCATCTCCATTAAGGTTGCCTATAATAAATTGGGCAATTTGTTTTTCCTTTTGAGTCATCTCTGCGAATCGCAATTGCCATAGGAGATGCTCATCAAGAGAGGAAGACTTAACACTGATATTTTCCAAAAAGGTATCTTCATGCTCTTCTCTCTCTTGCAATCCTCTTTCTTTTAAATATGAATCTTGGGCATACTGTTCCCAAAAATACCTTAAAAATTCTTCTTTCTCTTCCTCTTCTTCCTTTTTACCCTCGGATTCTATTGTTTGGAAACTGTCATCTTCTAAAACAGGATTAGTCTCTATCTCATTTTTAATGGTATTTAGCAACTCTAATCGAGATAATTGTAAGAGCTTAATGGCCTGTTGCAATTGAGGTGTGATTATTAACTGTTGAGAAAGGTGAAGTTGTTGTTTAAGTTCCATAAAAACCTCTTTTAAAGAGTAAAATCTGCTCCCAAATAAAACTCTTTTGCTAAAGCACTATTTGCAATTTCAAGTGGAGTCCCAGCCTCTAATATTTTACCTTTATTTAAAATATATGCCCGGTCGCAAATTCTTAATGTCTCTCTAACATTATGGTCAGAAATAAGAATGCCTATATTTTGACTTTTAAGGCGACAAACGATTTCTTTAATTTCACTAACCGCAATAGGGTCAATACCAGCAAATGGTTCATCCAAAATCATAAAAATAGGTGAGGTAACCAGTGCTCTCGTGATCTCCAAACGTCTTCTTTCACCCCCTGAAAGGGTAGAAGCCCGGTTTTTGGCTAGTGGCTCAAGGCAGAGCTCTTTTAATAAACTTTGTAGTTTTTCCTTCATTTGTTCAGGTGAGATACCCAATGTTTCTAAAATAGCCAGAATGTTTTCCTCAACACTCATTTTGCGAAACACAGAGGCCTCTTGCGGGAGATAATTTAGCCCTTTTCTGGCTCTAATATACATAGGCTGGGAAGTAATATCTTCATCATCCAAATAAACCTTTCCTTTCTCTGGATTAATAATACCAATAATCATATAAAAAGTAGTAGTCTTTCCCGCACCATTAGGTCCTAATAGGCCTACAATTTCTCCTGATTGAACCGAAAGAGATAGATTATCAACTATTCTTTTTCCATGATATGTCTTGGTCAAATTGTTTACTCTTAAAACATGCTTCATGTTCATTGTTGAAAAGTTCTGGGGTAAATTGTTGCTTTTACAGGTGTTCCTTTTATTACCATTTTCTTTTCTTTTAATAAAATAGTGATTTCTTCTCCTAAAATCAAGTTTTTTAGGTCTTCTATTCGGGCATTTCCAGTAAGAATTATTTTTTCTTCTGGGAAGCGGTAAAAAACAGCTTTTTCTCCTAATGCCTTTCTATCCTCTTGTATTATAACCACATGTCCCTCCGCTTCCACCCGCTCAACTACTTTACCAAAATCTTTCTGAGAATTGGATTTTTGGGATTTTGTATAAAAAACCTTCATCAAGTCTGCATAAAGTTTTACACCATTTTGGCTGGCTTTCACATTACCTTTAAAAACCACTAAATTTTGATTTTGAAAGGCCTCCATAGTATCTGCTTGAATATACAATGGTTTAACTTCTGCCCAACAGAAGGTAGAAGTAATAATTATCAATCCTAAAATAATTTTAACCAGTTTAGCTATCATTTGAAGTAATAAATGTCGTCTTTACTTTTTGACATAAAACAAACTTATTTTCTTTTATAAAATACTGCATCCCTTTAGCTATGACTAAGATATTATTTCCTTTAATCTTTACTGGAGCATCAGTAAAAAGAAGATTTTGGTGGTTTTTATAATCAAGATGAGAGGTAATAAACACATACCCATCTTTCTGCCAGATGCGGACATTACCTTCTAATTTTATATCCTTGGTATTTAAATCTATTTCACCTTGATCCGCAGTGAGATAAATAGGTGAATTATTTTCTGAAAAAAAGGTAGTTTTTATAGTTTTTAAAATTACCTTTTGTCCTTGGGGCATGTTCACTTGTTCAGCGACTAATTCCCAAGATTTGGCGCCATTTTTAACCTCAGTGTAACAAACCTTCTTCAGGTGAGAAAAGGAACTCAATCTTAAATGAGGGGAGTTAGGTCTTCGTGTATATATGTAAATTCCTATTATCACTACTAAATTTATTACTAAACCTATGGTTAAAAAACACCAAAATTTGCTTTTCATTGATTTTAATATACCATTAAGAAGAAAAGATGTAAAGCAAAAATAATGCC
>Ga0190336_1000079_pt1 | contig 17922 bp, 16 predicted proteins | sample 487204910_MG_FD_161651 | JGI IMG/M metagenome (GOLD analysis project Ga0190336, IMG submission 161651) | Hydrothermal vent sediment bacterial communities from Southern Trench, Guaymas Basin, Mexico - 4872-04-9-10_MG | ecosystem: Environmental > Aquatic > Marine > Hydrothermal vents > Sediment ...
ATCTATACCAGTAAAAAGGTCGTGGTCCTCGACTTTCGAGAAAAGCTTTCTTCCCGAGACGCTCATGAAAAGCTCTATAAGATACCTATTGCCTCTGTTCTGGGTTATAGTAAGCTGCGTGTCAATTATTTTATCAAAAAACTTCGCCAGAGGCAGAATCCGTTTTTCCGCGTAGCTCCTTACCTCTGGCGTTATGTCAAAGTGTCTGGCTGCGATTCTTAATTCAAGCTTTTGCATATCCAATCTCCTTTCTCATAATTTTTGTGCAAAAACTGTGCCATATTACCTACTGCTTCCGCTCGGTATCATGACCGGGATTGACCTTAAGTCCTCTGGAAGAAGGATTACAGTATTGTTCGGGGAGTTTATAAGTTGTTTAAGCACTTCTATTCTATACCATCTGATGTAGTTAGCCGTAAGACTTTGCGCTATTATTCTGTTTGCCTCTCGAATCCCCTCGGCTTCTATTATTTTCCGCTGTTTCTCACGCTTCTCCCGCTCCAGAACGAACTGCATACGCTGTGCCTCCTGGTCAGCAGCTATCTTGGCATTTATGGCATCCTCTATCTCCTTGGGAAGCTTAACATTGCGCAGAAGAATCTTATCGATCTCTATCCCTTTGCCTTTGGCAAGCTCAACGGAGTGCTTGTGAATCTCATCAACGATAACATCGCGCTTCGAGGAATATATATCTTCAGCAGTGTGTTTTACAGCTATGTCTCTTATAGCTGTCCTAAGAAGTGGGCGGACTATTTTGCTTACATAGTCCTTGCCTATTTTCTCGTAAACCTTAGGAGCATCCTCGGGGATAAGCCTGTACCAAGCTGTTATGTCGAGCTTTATTTTTAACCCTTCAGATGTTAACGCCTCTATAGCGTCATCACCCTTTATTTCTCCTTCTGCCGCCGCAGCTGACATAGTATAAGCCTGCAGGCGAGTGTCCATTTTTACCACTTTGTAAAGCGGATTTATAATGTGCAAACCGTTGTGAAGCACTTTTGGGGAAACCTTGCCGAAAAGAACTTTAACCCCAACAAAACCCGGCGGAATAATAACTATCGGATTAAGAAACAAAAGCACAATAATGATTATCACGACTACAAAAACAGTCGCAGCTCTAATGCGCCACATTTAAACCTCCTGTTTAGACAAAACCAATAAGTTTTACAAATTATTCTCCTTAAAATCACTTCTTCCCCTTCAGGATTTGTGCCGTTTTGGCATAGTCTGCCGTTTTAAAAAAACCATTGCCCGCTACAACCAAGTTCGCTCCCGCGTCTATAACTTTGGAGACAGTCTCGCTGTTTATCCCACCGTCCACTGCTATAAGTCTTACTAAACCCTGTCGTCTCGCCGATTCAGCAAACATTTCTATTTTGGGCAACACCTCTGGAATAAATTTTTGACCGGCAAAACCCGGATGAACGCTCATAATAAGCACAAGGTCAAAAAAACTCACGACCTCATCCACATTCTCAACCCATGTCTCCGGATTAAGCGCAATTCCTGCGTAAACACCTATAGTTTTCCTAAACTTCTCCCATGAGTTTTTGTCCTTAAGCACCTCAATATGAGCCGTTATTATTTTTGCTCCGAGCTCTTCGAAAACTGGCGCGTAAAATATCGGATCGGTTACCATAAGATGTGCCTCACAGGGCAACATGGATTTACCTATCACCGCTTTTGCTACCGGTGGCCCAAAACTAATATTAGGGACGAAATGACCGTCCATAATGTCGAGGTGAATCATGTCCGCACCAGCCGCCTCAAGCGATTCTATCTCATCGCCGAGTCTAAGGAAATCCGCAGCCAGAATGGATGGGGCAAGAATAACACCACCGCTATTTTTGAGAATAGAAGTCAAATCAAACTCATGCATTTAACCTCCTTCCGATAACCTTGCTGAAAAGCTCCGCAAGCTCCCCCCTTAATTCCTTGGAAAGTTTCCTGCCCGAAAGTTCTTTCACCTCGGGTGAGACTTTAATAAACCACATATTCCCCTCGGGGAAAACACCGTAATTCACGCGACACCATTCTCTTATAATTCTTTTTATGCGATTTCTCCTCACCGCCTTGCCGCACCTTTTTGGCACAGCTATAAGAAATCTTGGGCTACCGTCACATTCTGCTTCTCGGATTTCGAGCAATTTTCCCGTTATCCTCTTTTCAGAACTTACAAGTTTTATAACCTCATGTCTTATTTTTACCGCTGGCAATCGCATTAGAACGGAACATTATCAGTAGGTCCCAGTTCTTCTTTGGAATCGATGTTCGGGACTTCTGGCGTTTGCTCATCCAGCACCTCGGTTTCCTGTTCTAAAACCGCTTCCTCAGCCAGCGAGGCTTCCCCGACTGCTGCGCCTCTTCTTGTTAAAGGTATAACACGCCACGCACGGATTTCGGTTACATTTCGGGTGTTGCCGTTTCTGTCCTCCCACTGACGGTATCTTATCTCACCCTCCACAAACACGAGGGTTCCTTTTTTGAGCTTTTCAGCAAGAGTTTCTGCCCTGCCTGCAGGAACCCAATATACTACTGTGTGCCATTCGGTCTTTTCTTGCGGCTCACCACTTTGATTCGTCCATCTCCTATTTGTCGCAACACTTATTCTCAGAACAGCGCTATCTCCCCCCGTGCTATAGCGAGGCTCTACATCCTGTCCAATGTTACCAATGAGAATAACTCTGTTATACATTTTTATCACCACCTTCTAAGGAAAGTTCTACTATTCTATCCAGCAACTGTGGGAAGTCGATTCCCACAGCCTTCGCCGCCATCGGAACGAGCGATAAATCCGTCATTCCCGGCAGCGTATTAACTTCAAGACAATAAATTTCGCCTTCATCGGATAATCTAAAATCTACTCTCCCATAACCACGGCAACCTAATGCATTAAATGCCTTCAGGGCAAGCTCTTTAAAGCGTATCATTTGCTCATCCGCAAGCGGTGCAGGGCATATGTACTCCGTAAGACCATGCGTATACTTATGTTTATAGTCGTAGAACCCGCTTTGGGGCACAATCTCTATAGGCGGTAGCGCGCTTTTACCCAGAATTCCTACCGAAATTTCCTTCCCTGGAATGTATTCCTCGACGATTACATTTTCTCCAAACTTTCCAGCCGTCTTTATACCATCTGCCAGCTCGTCCACTGAATTAACTATCGTCACGCCAACAGTGGAGCCCTGGCATTCGGGTTTGGTTACTAACGGAAACTCAAAGTCATTTGCGGCAAGAAAATCAGTTAGTCTCTCTTTGCTCAATTCGTTTGCACGAAAAACGCTCCAGCGCGGCGTAGGAATCCCATAATGTTCAAATATTATCTTCGAGAGGATTTTGTTCATTCCAAGAGCGGACGCCAAGGAACCTGAACCTGTGAACTTTATTCCAGCCACCTCTAAAATAGCCTGAATCCTTCCGTCCTCGCCGAAACCGCCATGATAGCCTATAAAAACCACATCAAAGGTTTTTAGCTCGTTAAGTTTACTTAATACTTCGCTCTCACTAATATCGAATTCGTGGACCTGATGACCTGCTTGTCTCAGACCACGAGCTATAGACTTTCCGCTTTCTCTTGAGACCTCAGATTCTGCCGAGGTGCCCCCGTAGATAACGGCTATCCTCATTATTGTTCCCGATTACTATCTTTTCCCTGCTCGACTCGTTCCCGTTTTTCTTCTTCCGGTGTGCCCAAAATAGAATCCAAAAACTTTTTCGCAAAAGAAAGAAACAAGATAAAAATTTCTGGGCTGAAAATTTTTGCTAATGCAGAAGTTACTTTCGCAGCAGAGAACAATCTCTCCCTGATAAAAGATGTTATAGCAGCCACCTCGCTTGCGAAAACGCCTGTTGACTCCATCGTCTTTTTGGCATCGGCAGTAAGGGAAGCCAACGACTCATTAACATTTTTAAGGGTATCCTCCACCGAACCAAGAGTTTTCCTTAATCGGAATGTGGCCAACAGCGCAACGATAAACAATGCTATCGCACAAAAGGCGATAACCCATAAGGCTACACAAATCCAGAATAACTCGTTCAAGTCTTCTTCTCCTCCTTGGTTATTTCCACGAACTTTTCAACTCCAGCCCTTACTCCCTCGGCGAACTCTTTCCTGTGCTCCTCAAGTGCTTCTATTTCCTGCCGAATTATCTCCCTAAGCTTAGCCATGCTTTCTTTTCCGCGCTCCGCGAGCTCTGATGCTTTATCCTTAAACTTCTCTCGAATCTCCTTGCCCGACTCAGGAGCGAGAATAATTGAAAGCCCTGCGCCAATGAGTGCTCCCAAACACAAACCGAGCAAAAACGGTAATGTTTCCTTCTTCTCTGCCATAATGCTTGCTTTTGACTTTGCACATAATAATTTAACAAAAAAATCGCTTTAGTCAAGGCTTAATAGCAATCTCGGGAGCATCAAGTTTATCTCCGCAGACTTTCAAATGCTTTATTTTGCGCTATATCATAGGTCTAAGATGCCAGCACTTTTCTTTAAGGCGGCGCATGTCAGCGCGGTATTGGTTGGCTATAACCTCAGCGAGCTCAAATGGGTCTATACCGAATTCAGATATTCCACGGTAACCGTTTTCCTCATCCGAATCGATGCAAATCCCGAGGTGAATTTTTGCTGAAACAAGTGTTTTAGTTGCGCAAGATATGGTCAGACGATATTTGCCATCATACAGATTGTCGCCCCAGCGCATTACCCCACTTTTAGGGGCACGATGAAGAATTTTTTCCTGTGCTATATTTATGAGTATGTTCTCTTTAAGAATGGCTCTTTCAAGGTCGTCATCGAAATGTTCCACGACGAAGTGAAGCAGGTCAACATTAGGAATTGGTCTTTCACGCTGCGCCTCGAGGAGGTCTACATACTGCTCAGGTGAAAGCTTTACGCCGCCTCTAAACGCCACTATGGAATCGCCAACGAGCTTGAACCTTTTAAGTGCCCAGTGTGGTTTTAGAACCTCAGGGGTAAGCTCAAGCTTATCAGGCGCCAAAAGAAAGGTCATCCGGTAACAATTGCTCATTATATGAACCTCCAACTATTTTTCAAAAAGAGTTCTTATTTTCTCGTTTCTGTCCTTACGAAGTTTTTTTATCACACCCTCATCAATAAGACTTTCCGGCAGGCTTTTCAGCGCTTTCGCAGCGGCGAATCTTACTTCCTCGGGTTTCTTTTTGAACCCAGAAATTATGGGTTTGGGCAACACCACTTCAGTAAGCATCTCGACCGCTTTCGATGTGTCGAGCTTGCCTATAGCCTCACAGGCTTTCACCTGAACTAATGTGGGCAACTCGTCTTCCCAGTGCCGTTTCGGTCTAACGAGCTCAAAAAGTGAATCAAGCGCCTCGGTAACATTGCGTTCCGATATAGTTTCTATCACTTTTAACAACAATTCCTCGTCCTCTATCGAATTTAAAAGACTCTTAAGCAGCATATCTGTATTGGGGTTTTCTGCGCGCACTATGAACTCATAAATGTAAGGTGCGAGCTCCTTATTTTTATAAATTATCTCCGTTATCCTCGGCAACAACAAAGGTTCCTCCGCAAAGTAGTGCCCTATCTCAAAGAACCTTCGAAGTTGCTTTTGCGGAAAACCCGGGCTTATCCGTGCAAGGAAAATGTCCTTAACCTCGCCACCCAACTCTATTAACGCCTTAGTCGCAGCCTTTCTTAATTCATCGTCATCGCCAAAAAGAATAGCATCAACAAACATCTGAGCTACTTCCTTGGATGTGAATTGTTTCATCCACTCCTTGGCACGCTCGCGAGCTTCCTTTTCGCCCGAAACAAGAAGAGACACGACCTCATTGAATCTAAGGAATTTAGGCGGTTTTTCCTTCACCCCCTCAACAATCTCTTCCACTTCCTCAACCTTCTCTTCCTCAGCAGCCATAGCCGTTTCCAGCGCTTCCTCTACTTTCGGCTTCTCCTCTTCTTTCTTTTCCACCTCCTCTTCCTTAACCTCCTCCTTGGCCGAGACACCCTCCTTAAGAGCCTCGAACCGCCCGATAATGTCGGAAAGTTTGCCTTCGACCTCCTTTTTCTTGTCTTTGTCCAGCTCCTTCGACCTCAGCGTTTCGAGCAACTCTCTTGCAACACCAGCCAAATCCTCGATAAGTTTTCCATGCTCAGGTGGCAATTCAGCAACCTCACCCGCCTCTCCAGCAGCAGTCGCAAAAACAGGCTTTACCATAGGCATAACCTGCTGTTCCCCGACGGCAACGAAAATTATTCTATCAGGATGTATGTGCTCTATGCCAGCCTGCGCACATATTTCTTCCCAGTGGTCTATAACCTCGTCGGGCTTTTTGGTGAAGCTCGTGAGAAACGAAACCAGTTCGTCCCTATTAATACCATGAGTGAATATTACGCCTCTTAGACCATAACCTGCAAACAGTCCACCGAGGTCTTTCGCTAATTCCTTATCCCCAAGAGACGGTGGCAACGGCTGGCCGTTTATAAGAATCGACTCGTCGCTGAAGGATATAATAACGACACTGACGATGTTATCAACGAACTCCTTTACCCCGCTGAAAAGCTTATCCAGTGACTTCTGCACATTCTCGTTGTCTATAGGATAGAGCCTTATGTTCTGGATTGCTGCCCTCATGTTTCTACATATCGTAAGCACCTTCTCGAAATCCTCGTTAGTAAGCTCGCGCTTCTCAGCCAATGCATCAAGAAATGTGCGCTTTTGAAGCAATTGTCTCACTCTATCAGGGATTATCACCGACTGCATCCCCATCTCGAGTCGTTCTATAAGGTCAACGGCCTCCCTGTATTGTCCGAAAAACTGTCTGTGAAAAGCCAGTCTGCCTATAGCTATGAATCGCTTGCGGGAAAGTTTTTCGTCGTATTCGGCAACCTTCTTATGAAGCTCAATTTTCTCCTGTTCGTCCAGAGCCTGATAAAGAGCTGCTTTGTTCACACGATGCGAAAACACGAACTTCTCAGGGTTCGATGCGCTTTCAACGAAAAGCGACCTTTCCGCAGTATGAAGGGCATCAACCACAAGTTGGTTATTAAGCCCTGTTATGGCGGATATCTCATTGACATCTATAATGTCACCCAAAATAGTGGCAACTTTAAGAACATTAAGTGTTTCAGGTTCCATGCATCCTATTCGTCGGATCAATATGTCCTCAAGAGAGACGGGTATGTCGTCAGCTCTTATCCCGCTAAGGTCCCACCTATCGCCCACCACAGTTATTTTCCCGCTCTGGAGCAAATACGAAAGGCTTTCGATAATGTAAAGTGGCACTCCGTTGGAACTCCTAAGCATCGCCTCCGCTGCCTCAGGAGGAAGTTTTTCCCCATCGAAAATAGAACCTACAAGCTTCTGGACATCATTAACCGAGAATCGCTCCAGCTCAAGCTTCTTTATTTGCGCGTTGGCAGCGATATTGGTCGTAAGCCTGAGTTTCTGGATAAGCATTTCATCGCAAAGCGTTATATCGGGCGCGTTAACGGTAGCAACATATATAAGCTTTGAGCTTTCGTCGTGCACAAATGCGGTGTCAAGAAACTGCATCGTCGGCTCATCTATAAGCTCAATATTGTCTATAAGTATAGCACCATCGCCGAGACTTTTAAGGTGAATCATCATTTTTGTAAGCATTTCGAAAACTTTTATGCTGACGGTCTGAGAGGATTTCAGGGGGTCGATGAAGTCACCGTTTTCCATACTGAAGCGGGCATTGGCAAGCTCAAGCTCATCCTCCTCAAGACGCCCCAAAACCATCTCCTTTATATCAGGACGACGCCAGAAAAGGTGGTCGAGAGCCTGGAATATGGCACCATATGGCTCATTGTTCCAGATGGATTTACCTATAAGAAATAGGTTGAAAGCGAGCTTCTTTTCAGCAAGTTCCTGTGCGTAGCGAAGAACTCTCGTCTTGCCGGTTCCCTCACCTCCGAAAATAACCGTGAATACATTCTTATCACCCTGGGGGGATATTTGCCTCTCAAGGAATTCAACTATCTCGTGCTGAGCTATAACTGGCGGATTGGCAAGCATTATGTTAAGTTTCTCGGGTGTTAGGAGCTTGCCTTTCATCGGGAAGACTTCAATAGTCCCTTTTCCCCTTCTTTTTGCGCGGAATAAAGCCTCATCAGCGTGCTCAAAAAGAATCCATACATCCCTTCCATCATCAGGGAAAACCGATACCCCTATGCTGCACATAACCACTATAGCCTGAGTTCCAAACTTCATTGGACTGTTAGCTATTATCCGCAGGAATTTTTCGCCAAACCTTTTCGCATCTTCCCTATCGAGCCCGAGAAGGAAAGCCACAAACTCGTCACCTGCATATCTGAAAACGAGACCGAGATTTTTGGTGGCATTGTAAAGAAGCCTTGAGAAATGGACAAGCGCTTTATCACCGGCAAGGTGACCGTATTGGTCGTTTATGCGTTTAAGGTCGTCTATGTCGAAAACGAAAAGGGATGCTTTTCGCCCTACTCTGGATGCTTCCTCAATAATCTTTGGCAGGAAATCGCGCATGTAGCGCCGATTATAAAGTTTAGTAAGTTCGTCAGTGTAGATAAGCCTGAATATCTTGTCGTCTTTTTTTGCCATTATACTATGTGAATGGGTTTTCGTAGCCCTGCGAGTGCAGCTTCACAAATCATCTCTGAAAGTGTGGGATGGGCAAAAATAGTTTCTGCGACCTTCGATAGCGGAGCACCAAGTTTGACGAGCGTTGTTCCTATACCAAGCAACTCGGCAGCATGATGACCTACCGCCTGAAATCCCACAACTTTATCATCGGGGGCAGCAACCAACCTTACGAAACCATTAGCTTTCCCCTCGGTTTGTGCCCTTCCCGAAGCAACATAAGGGAACTTTCCGACTTTAATGTTGTTGCCAAATCTTTCTTCAGCCTTTCTCGGTGTCAGCCCGACGATACCCACCTCAAGCGCCGAGAATATCGTTGTCGGCATAACACTTCCGTCCCACCGCCTATTAGCGCCCAGCATGTTCTCAACGGCGGTTATACCCTGATGTGTGGCTTTATGCTCGAGATACGGCTCGCCCACTATGTCGCCTGCAGCATATATCCCGTCGATGTTGGTCATAAGATATTCGTTCACTGAAATTTTGTTTCTTTCAAAGTTTATCCCCACCTCCTGCGTGCCATGGGGCGGTGTTACTTTCCTCCCCGTTGCGACAATTATTTCCTCGCCTTCGATTACCTCACCACTCTCAAGCTTTAGCCTTACTCTATCGGCGGCTCGCTCAGCGGATACAGCTTTAGCGGATGTCATTATCTCGACGCCCTCGCCCACAAGCGCCCTGTGGACCAGTGAGCTTATCTCATCATCTATTGTTGGAAGGATTCTGGGCATTATCTCAACGATTTTAACTTTCACGCCGAACGATGCGAATATGTGTGCAAACTCGACCCCTATAACTCCTCCACCAATGATAACGAGCGATTCTGGAAGGCGTTCCGTTGCCAGCGCTTTCCTGTTGTCCCATGGTGCTATTCCTGAAAGTCCATCTATAGGTGGCAAAGCAGCCTCTGAGCCGGTTGCTATCAGTATTCGGTCGAATTGAAAACTGTGCCCATCAACCGTTTTGACAACCTTTGGGGATTCAAGGTAAGCCTCCGAATTAACTATTTTGACAGCTCGTTTCCGCAGAAGGAATTCTATCCCCTTAACGAGACGGCTAACCACGCCATCTTTGTAACCAACTATCCTTCGCCAATCGTGGGATATAGTGCATTCCCATAGACCTCGATTCCCCAAGTTTTTCGCCTCGCTTTTTACTGCCGCCAAAGCATAAAGGGTTTTGGTTGGTATACAGCCGTGGTTGGTGCAAACACCACCCAACCTTTCCCTCTCGAAAACGGTAACCTCAGCGCCAAGCTGTGCTCCCCTGATGGCGGCTACATAGCCAGCGGGTCCACCGCCTATTATACCTATTCTTATCCTTGCCCCCATTTTGAACTCCAGAGTTTAATTTCATAAAAAAATCCGCATTAGTCAATCTAATTTCGCTTTTAAATTAATTAACAACACAAAAATATTGTTTCAATTATTTCCCTTGTCCGTAACAAATTTCCTTTTTATGTTTAATTTTAAATGGGCACATTGACGAAAATAATAGAAAGTAGCCTTGGAATTCCAGCACATATTCAGGTAAATCTATTTGCCACTATTCTCGTTGTTCTTCTTTTATGGTTAATCCGCCTCACCATTATAAAAATCGTCAATAAACGCACAGAAGATGTTAGAACTCGCTATATATGGCGAAAGACCACAACATATGTCGTAGCGGTGGTTGGGATTCTCATAATAGGCAGAATATGGTTCATAGGATTCCAGACGCTGACAACATTTATCGGCATATTTTCCGCCGGACTCGCTATAGCGCTTAAGGATGCGATAAGCAACTTTGCCGGCTGGATCTACATAAGCTGGCGGCGACCATTCATAGTAGGAGACAGAATACAGATAGGCGATTTCGCCGGCGATGTTATCGACATAAACATGTTCGACTTCACATTACTCGAAATAGGCAACTGGGTCAAGGCGGACCAGAGCACAGGGCGCATGCTACACATTCCGAATGGCAAAGTCTTTGTGGAACCTGTGGCAAACTACTCGCAGGGATTTCCATTTATATGGAACGAGATACCCGTTCTCCTTTCGTACGAGAGCAACTGGCGAAAAGCAAAAGAAATTCTTTACGAAATCATAGAGCAACATACCATGAAACTATCTCAAAAAGCCGAGCAAAAAATTCGAGAAGCGAGCGAGAAATTCCTTATCTACTACAAAAAGCTTTCGCCGATAATTTACACTACCACTCAGGCAAGCGGCATTTTACTTACTTTGCGCTATCTATGCCCACCGAGGGAACGCAGAGGTAGTGAGGATGCGATATGGCGCGAAATTTTGAGCCGATTCGCCGAGCACGACGACATAGAACTCGCCTATCCAACGACGAGAATCTACAGTAGATTGCTTGAGAAACAGTCGGCGAAGCAACAACTTGAGGAATCGCCGCAATCTGAGGATGGCTCTGAAGACAAACCGGCAAAGTAGCAAATTAAAAGGTAACCAAGATGCATGTCGCCATAATTGGCTTAAATCAAAGCGGAAGAACCACACTTTGGCAGTTTCTCGCTGGTGAACACGGCGGGAAAGAGGGTATAGCCACAATCCCTATCTTTGACGAAAAACTAACGCAACTCGCCAGAGTCGAGGGGTCAAAGAAGGTAAGCTATCTTGAACTTACGATTCAGGATACGGTGGGCGATATTGAAAGAAGCGGACACATATTCTCAGATGTGCAGGCGGCCAGCGGATTAATCATAACAATACGGAACTTCGACGCTGGATTCGGCACCCCAAACCCGGTGGACGACGCCAGAAAAATTAAAGAGATAATAATAGAACACGACCTCGACTCGATACAAAAGAGGCTGCAATCTATTGAGCATGAACTCGGAAAAGGGCGCAGCAGGGACGAGCGAGAAGCACTCGAAGAGGAAATGTCAGCGCTGAAATCTTTCGCGAACACACTTTACGAGGGCAAACTGATAGGGAACGAAGAACTCACTCCTATTCAGAGAAAAGTAGCAGCTAACCAAGGGCTTTTGACAGCTAAGAGGTGGATTCCCGTGCTTTGCTGCGAGGACACATGCGACAAGGAACTAAAAGGAAGTGTTTCCAATGTCTTTGGAAGCGAGGTGATAGCGACGGCAGCCAAACTTGAGCTCGAACTATGCGAACTTGCCGATGACGAGGCACAGGCTTTCAGAAAAGAGCTGGGACTAAGCGAGGAGAGTTTAAGGGAAAGCGTGGTAGCTAAAATCTTTGAATCGCTTCGGCTAACCACATTTTACACTGCCAACCAAAACGAAGCTCGGGCACACGCAGTTCCTCAGGGTGCAACGGCTATTGAGGCTGCTGCAAAAGTTCACACAGACATAGCCAAAGGGTTCATATGCGCTGAGGTGGCAAAAATTGATGATGTGATTCGGGCGGGCGGGTTCGCAAAAGCAAAAACGAAAAACCTGGTAAAAAGAGCTGACAAAAATTACACAGTTCAGGACGGCGATGTAATATTTTTCCGCTTCAATGTCTGAATACCAACGCCAAAGCTATATGATTTGACATGTAGGAAAAGTATCATAATATTTTAATAAAGGGTTAAGATGGAAAAGGAAAATATAAGCGAGAATTATTCGGAAGAAGGGGCATATTGTCCTTCCTGCGGGCGCTATGTGGGCAATTACGATGTTTGTCCGTATTGCGGCGCCCATGTTAGAACGCGGGTTTCGCTCAAAGTGCTCAAAATAACTGCTATAACAATATCTATTATCGGTCTCTTTTTGCTATGGTGGGTTACGAGCCAGAAATCTGTGCCAACTCTTGTGGCAAGCGAAATCCAGCCAACATCAAACTTTTCGTATGTTCAGATGAAGGGGGTGGTAACAAAAGCACCAGCATACGATTCCCTTTCCCAAACGCTCTCTTTCCCCATAGACGACGGCACAGGCAGAATCTGGATAAAAGCCTACGGCAAGCAGGCAGAAGAAATAGTGTCAACTAACAAACTGCCCAAGCCCGGCGATACCGTCTCAATAGAAGGAACTATAAGATTAAAAGGTGACTTCAAATACATGATAATAAATCTTCCTGAAAAACTTTCCATAAAAGTTCCCGAGCCCATCGAACTGAACATTTCTGAGCTCTCCGATTCACTCTTGGGCGCAGTGGTCAAAACGAGCGGAGTGGTAAGTTATATCAAAAGCTACGACAATCTGACGAAGATAAAACTGTGTCAGCCCGAAAAGCGGAAACAATGCATAGATGTAACATTCTTCTACAGTTCATTTCCACAATACAGGGATTCACTCGTTTTCTACTACGGTGACACGGTAAAGCTTACCGCTATGCTAAGCATGTATCGTGACCGACTCGTGCTAACTCCGCGCTCGATTGAGGAAACGAAAGTAATACCCGGCACGAGAAAGCCGAGGAAGTCAGCAAAACCACCGGAGAACGCACCGAAAGTCAAAATCTCAGAACTATCAAGGTCAATGCTGGATGAGTTCGTGAAAGTTGATGGTGTTATAACGCGAATCCGTGACATAAAGGGCGGAGTGCTCGTAACCATCGACGACGGCACAGGGCGAATGACATTCCCGATATGGCAAAGTGTCCTTGACCACATACCCGACAAAGAACTTCTTGCAAAAGGCGCAACGATAGAGTTTGCGGGCAAAGTAAAGGAATACCGCGGAAGGCTTGAAGTAGTGCCTACATGGGGGCAAAGCGTAAAAATAAAGAAGGGCGAAGGCGAATTAACTGAAAACATCGCCGAAAAAGTCGAACAAGAAACCGACGAGGAACCGCTTCTCATTAACCTTCTTGAGCTCGATAGGTCGCTTCTCGGGCAAAAAGTAACGGTTGAGGGAGAAATAACGAGGATAAAGCCTATAAGGAGCGGGATACTTATAACAATTCGCCAGGGCGACGAATACATGACCACACCACTTTGGGACAGAGTTCTTGAAACCTCAAAAGATGCTGACCGTTTGAAAAAAGGCGCAAAAATAAGACTTACTGGTATTGTCAAGGAATACCGAGGGCGTCTTGAGGTGGTGCCCCAGAAGGGGAGCGATGTGGTGGTGAGGTAGGAAAATTTCCTGTTTTCAGCCAAAAAATTAATTGAACATCGTTCAAACTATCCAGCGATTAAAGTGTGACAGAAAAAAATATGTTTGGTTAAAAGATTTTGGACACCGTCTCCAACGATAACAATTAAATTTAACCTTGAACTGAATCGTTATTGAATTAATATCATAGTAATTTGTTACTGAGAAAAAACCATCAAAGAAGGTGAGCTATGGGCACAATGATAAAGAGAAAGGTAACTTTCGCCGAGGACGAGTTAATGCCAATAGACGATGACATACTAAGAATTATATCTGATTTTTCGGAACTGAGGTTCCCAACATTCATCGAGCACACGAGAAAGTGGCATCCGCCGGTGGATGTCGTTGAAGACGAGGATAGACTTATAATACTGGTTGACCTCGCCGGAATACTTGTCGAGGATGTGAGGGTAAAAAAAGAGGGAAATACTATAATAATACAGGGCATAAGAAGGCAGCTTCTTCCGTTGAAAAACCCGGTTTATCATCATATGGAAATAGACTACGGCGAGTTCGAGCGCGGAATAAGAATCCCAAGAAAATTCCAGAATGGTGAAATAAAAGCTTCCTACAAGGATGGATTTATGAAAATAGAGATAAAGCTTCCCGAACATTACGAGAGAAGAATAGAGGTGGAGTAAACTCATGGCTAATGAGGGTAAAATATTCGAGCTTCCGCTGTTGCCTCTTCCAAGGGGATTGGTGGTTTTCCCGGGGCAACTTCAACCGCTCGCTGCGGTAGAGGAAAGCGATGTAAAGCTCATAAACGATGTCCTTTCCAAGGACAAGACTTTGGCGCTTTTTGCCGTTAAGCCACCCGAGCTCGTCGAGAAAGAATCTATAGAAAACATAGTCTATCCGGTAGGTTGCCGCGCTGTGATACTGAAAATGGTCCGTCTCCCCGATGGGACGATAAAGTTCCTCACGAATGCACTTACTCGCGTGAAAATACTTGAAATAACCCAAAAGGAACCATACCCCAAGGCGCGGGTTCAGGAACTTATCGAGGAAGTAGCAAACGACGCAGAAGAAGCAGCATTAATGAGAACCGCCCTCGAAATTTTCGAGGAGGTAGTATCGATAGCACCATATCTTCCCGATGAGATAAAACTTGCGGCACGAGCCATGACTGAACCCGGCAGACTGGCTGACCTTATAACAGCAAACCTTAACATCCCCCCCGAAGAAAAACAAAAAGCACTCGAAGAATTGTCCACAAAGAAGCGCCTTGAGCATGTCATATCACTGTTACGAAAAGAGCTAACCGTTCTTAAACTTACGCGGGACATACAAAGCAAGACTGCAGCAGAACTCGAGAAAGCGCAAAGGGAATACTTCCTTCGCGAACAGCTCAAACAAATTCAGAAAGAGCTTGGTGAGGAGACCACCCAGAAAGAGATCGAGGAACTGCGCAAGAAAATCGAAGAATCCGGTATGCACAAGGAAGCCAAAGAGGTCGCTCTAAGGGAGCTTAACCGTCTCGCGCGGATGAATCCCGCATCTCCGGAATATACCGTAGCGAGAACTTATCTCGACTGGCTCATAAACATGCCCTGGAACATCTCAACCCAGGACCGCATAGACATAGCCGAAGCGAGAAAAATACTTGATGAGGACCACTACGACCTCGACAAGATAAAAGAGCGAATCCTCGAATTCCTCGCCGTAAGGAAGCTAAACCCAGATGTAAAATCGCCCATACTCCTTTTCGTTGGACCACCCGGGGTGGGGAAAACATCGCTCGGACAATCCATAGCGAGAGCATTAGGTCGAAAGTTCGTGAGGATATCGCTTGGTGGTATGCGCGACGAGGCGGAAATAAGAGGACACAGAAGAACATATGTCGGTGCACTTCCGGGAAGGATTATTCAGGGCATAAAGCGAGCAGGAACAAATAACCCGGTATTCATGCTGGATGAGGTGGACAAAATCGGTCAGGACTTTCGTGGCGACCCTGCGTCAGCTTTGCTTGAGGTGCTCGACCCAGAACAAAACCATGCCTTCGTCGACCATTATCTCGATGTGCCATTTGATCTATCAAAAGTAATATTCATAGCCACCGCGAACTACATCGACCCCATTCCGCGCGTCCTTCTCGACAGAATGGAAGTGCTAAGACTGCCCGGCTACACCGACCTTGAAAAACTTCAGATAGCAAAGAAATACCTCATACCAAAAGAGGTTAAAAATCACGGGCTAACGAGAAAACAAATAAGATTCACGGATAAAGCGATAAAATTTATCATAAACTCTTACACTCGCGAGGCAGGGCTTAGAAACCTCGACAGGGCTATAGAATCCATATGCCGCAAAGTCGCCAAGGAAATAGCCGAAGGCAAGACCGAGAAGGTAAGTGTGACAATGGATGTTGTTCGCAAGTATCTTGGGCCGGAAAAGTATATCCAGGAAAAAATTCTAATAAAGCCCAAAGTTGGGGTTGCCACTGGACTCGCATGGACGCCGTATGGCGGAGAGGTGCTTCTTGTCGAGGCGACTGTAATGCCCGGAAAGGGAAGGCTTATACTGACCGGAAGCCTTGGCGATGTGATGAAAGAATCAGCGCAAATAGCGCTATCATATGTCCGCTCACACGCCTCCGAACTCGAGATAGACGAGGAAATATTCGACAAAAGCGATGTGCACATTCATGTCCCAGCAGGCGCGATCCCCAAAGATGGACCATCGGCAGGCGTAACGATGATCACAGCGTTGGTTTCGCGGCTCGTTGGTCGTCCGCCCAAAGAGGGCATAGCGATGACCGGTGAAATAACTTTGCGCGGTGATATACTGCCTATAGGCGGTCTTAAGGAGAAAGCATTGGCTGCCCACCGTGTTAAAATAAAGAAAATTCTAATCCCGGAATTTAACATGAAAGACCTCGAAGAACTACCCGAGGAAATCCTTGACCAAATAGAATTCATCCCCGTTGACACAATCGAAGAAGTCCTCTGGTATACTTTGGAAATAAAATTTGGTGTTCTGGAACACGTTTCCAGAAAGAAAGAGAAGGCAAAAATATGAAAGACGACCTTATCAAGCTCCTGAACTCCTCCCCTGAAAGCTTGGAACTGGAGCTTGCGAACATAGCCAGCGTATTTGAGATACAATTGCCAGAAAAAGTTCATCAACTTATCTCTAAGATAAAAGAAATTCAATCTTACAAAAATATTGATAATTTTTACAAAAACGCTCCTGAGGAACTTTGCAAACCTCAACTTATACTTGAGCTATCGGACTTTGTAGATTACTGGAACAAGCTCATATCAAAGCGAGACGAACTCGCGCATGCTGCCAAATTCCTTACCGAGGCAGTTCTGCCTCCCGGAAACCTTAGACTCTCGTTTATGGCTAAAACCCTGTCAGCTATGGTGGAATCGATTTTCACTTCACCTTTAGTGGATGAGTTCATGGAAAGATTCGATGCAGTGCTAAGCGAATATACCGCTGAATATCTGAAATTTCATGTGGAACACAATAGAAATCTCGAGAAGTTATCGGACAAAATTGATGAACTAAAAAGCAGACACGAGATAACCTGTGCACTCGCAGAGATAGAGCTTCTGAAAAACTACTGTGAGATAAAGGACAGGGAAGAGTTCGAACTTCTTTTGCCCGGATGGGAACCATGCAAATACATTCCTAAGGCTGAGGACATAGAGCAAGAATTTGTTTGCCCTGAGTGCCACCGAACATTCACCGACGCAGGTATAATCACAGTATTTGACGATATCTACAGAAGGTGGGAAACAGTCTTTCTCCGATGTATGAGAGCGCTATCATATAACCTCTCCAAGGTAATACTCGAATCGGAAAAGGACCCATTAAGGTCGCTTTTAGACTCGATAGCGGTGTCCGACCTTTCGAAAATTCGCTCGATAATGTCCCCGGAGCTTCTCGAAAGAATAAAAAAGGTTCTGGGCGAAAGTTCAAGCTCCGAATAGAAGATTCACAGTACGGTTTTTGTTGGTGCCGCTCAAACTTGCTTGCGTCATCGACTTCATGAACTAACTTACACTTATGGACATCGAGGGCTACAAATATGTGATTTCAGCCACTCTTATAGCACTTCTTGGCTACATCGCTGGTGGAATTATCGGGAATGTTGTGTTGTGGCTTGGGATTGCGTCCGCGTTGTTCATCTCCTTTTTCTTCCGCGACCCAGAGCGCAAGATAACCGCAGGCAAGGGTGTTGTGCTCTCCCCGGCAGATGGCAGGGTGGTGGCGTGCGGCAAACGCTCGGATGGGA
>Ga0190336_1000081_pt1 | contig 17382 bp, 11 predicted proteins | sample 487204910_MG_FD_161651 | JGI IMG/M metagenome (GOLD analysis project Ga0190336, IMG submission 161651) | Hydrothermal vent sediment bacterial communities from Southern Trench, Guaymas Basin, Mexico - 4872-04-9-10_MG | ecosystem: Environmental > Aquatic > Marine > Hydrothermal vents > Sediment ...
TCATTTGGAATGGCAGTTGGGTCCATGCTCCTAAGGTATATGCTGCTACCTCAGGCACATAAGACAAGAAATAGTTAGAATATTAAAAGAGGGAAGGAGCGAGAGAGGGATACCTTCCCTCTTTTTTTATGCCAAGGGTCCTTTATGTCCTTTAAAAACTGTTCTAAATCGTTAATAACTACAATAATTTGAGGTTGCTTTGGGTTGAGTTGAAGTGAATTTTTGAAAAATTTGAGGGCTTTCTTAGGGCGTAATAAAGCTCCAAGATAAAAAAACCCGATTTTATTCATAACTTCGGGAGAATTTGAGTTGTCCTCTTGGATTTTTTTTATTAATGATTCGCCACTTTGAGGATCGTCTTTTAAATAATAAAGTTTGGCGAGAAGAAATTTTTCTTCGAGAGTTAAATTATTGCTTTTTTTCATTAATGAAATTGCCTTATTAAAATTTCGATGTTTGATAAAAAATATATATTTTTCTTGGAGTGACATATTAGCCAGTTTCTCTTTCAAGGATTGGGTATTGAGTTCAGCGAAGGAAAGAGGAAATTTTTTCTTCATGATTTTTTCTAATTTTTCAGCTTCATTCCATTTCTCATAACCAACTAACAAATTATATAATTCTCGATAGTTTTCACTTAAATTGGCAAACATTTTTATGTTTTCTTTAAAAATTTTTTCAGCGAGATCTATTTGGCCTTGATGAATAGAAATTAATGCTTTTTTTAATTGAATCTGATATTTGATGAAGGCGACTAGCCGTAAATAGGGGGCATTTTCAAAAGCTTCAATACTAGCAAGCCAATTTTTAGCAATATCAAAATTGGCTCTCTTTAGCTCAAGATCAGCATAAAGTAAGCTAACTAATATTGCTGTGCTTCGAGGGATAGGTATAGTCAATGATTTGTTTAGATATAGCTCAGCATCTAAGTATTGTTTTTGGCTGTAATAAGCATTGGCAAGTTGATATAGTATATATCCATCTTTTGGGTAAAATTTATAGGCTTTTTGCCAGAAGTTGAGTTCACTTTTATAAGCAAATGAAGAGAAAATTACAGAGGGGATAAAAAGTATTAAGAGAAGAGCAGTCAGATAAGAGCGAGTTTTTTCTTTGAGAGAAGATAGCCATAAGCTTATTATCATTAAAAATCCAAGCCCAGGAATCATCATATAACGAGTATAGAGTCTGTAAGGATAAAGATTTGTAAACAAGATTATTAGATGACCAACTAAAAAACAAATTATAAGTGCAAGAGGGAGTAATATTAAAGGTTTCTTGATTTTTATAACAATGATTCCTCCAATAATTAGACTCAGAGTGAAGAGAAGCCCTAAAAGAACGTTAGTCGAATTGACAGCGTCTTGGGTAGGAATAAACATGTTGAAATAGAAAGGGAAAAGTAAAGATTTAAAATAATAACCAAGGGCACTGAATAATAATTTTAAGCTGGCTAAAATATCTTGTTTGAATATAATTGGCAGGTTTCTTATGTGTAGAATTATATTTTTAATGAAGAAAAAGGTAGGTATATAAATAAAATTAATCAAATGATAAAAATAAGTGATTTTTCTTCTTCTGATGAATTCATAGATAACAATAACAGGAAAGAAAAAGATGGTCGATTCTTTTGAAAATATTCCTAATAGAAAGGCAATAGAGGAAAGGATCAAGAAGTGAAGTTGTTTTTTCTTAATGTGCATTTCTAAAAAGTAAAAAATAACTACCCCCCAAAAGAGCATGAGAAGATCTCCTCTCCCTACTATCCAGACTATATTGTCAATATTGAGTGGGAATAAGGCAAAGAGAAATGTAGCTATTTCAGGGAAATTATTTTTATTATATATGAATCTTAGAAGTTTGAATAAGATGCAGAGAGAAAGAAAATATAAGATCAGATTAATAATTCTTAAAGATTCTTTATGGAGTCCCCATAATTTATCTTCAAGCCAAAAAGAAAGAGTAAGTAAAGGTCGGTAATAAAAGTCGATGTTTCCTAGTCCCATTTGCTCTCGGAGGTAACCGAATTTGAAGCAGGACCAGAGAGGATAATTTTCATTGAAGATTATATTTTTTTGAAAATAAGCTCCGTCATCCCAGATTAGATTATAAGAAAGGGTTTTCCAATAAACTCCAAAAATAGTTATGCCTAAAATTATTAATAAAATATAATTTTTTTTAACCATCAAATTCTCCTTTTTTCAAAGTATTTTTAACTTGACATTAATGAAAAGTAAAGAAAAAATTGAATATATTTTGTAAGAAGCTTTTTCTTTAAAGGTAATTTTGGTATGAATTTCAAAAATAGATGCTGTGAAAATTGAATTGAGCCAAGAGAGAGAAAATTTTAATAAGAAAAGAAAAGTTCAAATTTTTTATATAGCTATTTTCTGCTTGTTGATAATATGTATACCATTTTTTGGGACTAAATTTCCTCCTGCTACTGATTTACCTCAACATTTGGCTCAGATTAGGTTATTTATAGAGCATAACTCGATAAATCCCGATGTGTATAGTATTCAATGGTTTGGTCCAAATAATTTAATTTATTTTTTTATAGGTTTAGGCTGGGCAATTTGTGGTCCGAAATATTTAGGCGTTATGATATTGCTCTTTTTAGCATTTACTTGGCTTATGAGTGTATTTTTTATTGGTTATCAATTACAAAGGCCAATTGAGGGCCTTATTTTAGCCTTGCCGTTATTCTTCAATCATGCTTTTTATTGGGGATTTTTAAATTTTATTATAGGGTTTCCTGTTTTCTTGGTCTGGCTTTATTTAACCCAAAAGAGAAACTTTGAATTTTTTTCTCTTTATCAATTAGGATGCATAGGATTGACTTTTCTTTTATACGAAGGCCATGCATTGTGGTTATTAATGGGAGGAATATGGATAATATTATTAAGTTTGATCCATAAATTTTCCATTAAGCAATTTCTTTTTTGGGTAAGCAATTTTATTCCAGTAGGATTATTATCTCTTTTTTGGTATCCACGCTTTTCTCTTCAGAGAGCTCAGGCTGGATTTGATGTTTTCCCTCATTGGTATAGTAGCTTGTTTGAAAGGTTGAGTTTTAAATGGGTTGTTAATTCAGCATTTGGGGGGATAAGAGGGCCCTTTGAATATATTTTTTTCTTGATTATCGTAATATGGATAGTGTTTGCTTTTATTCAGAATAGAAAAGGGTTGAAGACTAAAATTAATGTTAATTTGATGGCTGCAAGTATTCTGCTTCTAATATTTAGTTTTTTCGCTCCAGATAAATATATGAACACAATTTATTTTAATACTCGGTGGTTTCCTTTAGGAGTGATTTTGTTATTATTAGCGATGCCTCCACTCAAGTTTCCCTTCAAGATAAAAGTAGTTACTGCCTTAATAGTATTAATCATATTTTCTTTCTTAACAGCTCGGATTTGGCATATATATGAAAAGGAAGAATTATCTGGATTAGAAGCCTCATTGGTTAAGATTACACCCTATTCAAGAGTATTAGGACTAGATTTTGTAAAAGAAAGTAAATTTATCAAGAATCGTCCTTTTCTTCAGATCTTTGCTTATGCCCAAGTCTTTAAAGGAGCTAAAATAAATTTTTCTTTTGCTGAACATTACTCTGGAATTGTTGTTTTTAGAAAAAAAAGGAAAATAAGCTGGACACCAGGTTTGGAATGGTTTCCAGAAAGAGTAAGAAAGTCGGATTTAAAATGGTTTGATTATGTTTTAATAAATGCAAAAAATGAGATACATGCAGTTTTTTCTAATTTAAATGAATTAGAAGCACTATCGCAACATGGCCCTTGGAGGATTTATAAAGTAAATACTAATAATATGAAGAACTAAGTATTTTTAATGAAAAGAATTCCAAATTTTTCTAATCATCTAATTTTATTTGTTTTAATATTGTCGTTAATTGTTCCCATTTATTTTTTATTAAAAGGTAAAACTCATAGTCTGAAAGGATTTCCTTTAGATGATGCTTGGATTCATCTTGTATATGGAAGAGAAATTTCAAGAGGAGGATATTTAGCTTATAATTCAGGAGAGCCAGCTACAGGTTCTACTTCTCCTCTTTGGGCTTATTTGCTTGGAATTATACATCTTCTTTTTGAAAAGATTAATAATATTGTTTTTGCTGTAAAAATTTTAGGAATTTTGTTTCATATATTGATTGGTTATTTTGCTTATAAGTTATTAAATATCATTACTAAAAATATATGGGTTTCAGTAGTAGGTGGTGTATTCTTGGCCATCTCCCCAATAATGGTAGTCTCTGCTTTAAGCGGAATGGAAATATCCTTAAGCATTTTACTGGGATTAATTGCTTTATATTGTTATATAAATCAGAAATATATAATTACTGGAGTTTTCCTAGGTTTAGCATTTTTAGCAAGACCTGAGTTTGGTACTTTAGGTTTAATTATTATAATTGAAATGCTAATAGGGATAAGAAATAAAAGAATTAAGCCAATTAATTTAGTTTATTGTCTAATTCCTTCTGTTATCATTGGATCTCTTTATTTAGGATGGAATTTTTTTGTGGATGGAAGGCCATTTCCTGCCACGTTTTATGTTAAATCTATTATTGGCAAGGGAATGCCTCTCTTCCAAAGAATTATAATAGGGATTGGTATTTTAGCAAAAGAAGCTCCACTTAGGAGTTTTATTTTATGGATAGGATTATTAGGAGGTTTGATATGTGATAAGGAACAAAAAAGGTATTTTTTACTGTTTATTTCCATAGGGATTGTATATTTATTGGGCAATTTGATTCTTATTCCACCGTGGGATCCCATAGCTTTTTATCATATTCGTTATTTAATTCCTGCTATTCCTTTTATATATCTTTCTCTGTTAATTGGAAATTATAATGGATTAATATATATGGCCAAAAAGGCGAGGAAAGAAAGAAAAAGATGGATTTTAGCAATTAGAGGGAGTTATTCAATATTTTTAATTTTTTCTTTATTTTTCTATTCCTATTTAGGGATTATCCATTGGCAAGCAAAATTTTATAATGACTGTCGAAATATTAATGAATTACAAGTAAATATAGGGAAAAAGATTAATTCTGTTTTTTCTAAGGATTCAAAAATTGGGACTATAGATGCAGGTGCAATTCGATATTTTGGAAATAGATATACAATAGATCTTATGGGTTTAAACACCAACTATAAGAGATTTTTTAAGGAGAATAATTATCTTGATGCGTTAGTTTTAATGCCGGCATGGGTGATATTGCCAAAGGAACATAAATTTTTTGTTGTTTATTCTTGTATGACTAGGAATTACCAAGTTACGTCAAACCCAAATATGGGCATCCAGGTTGTAGGGGTAACAATAGGCGATTCGGAGCATAATATTTGTAAATTACCGTTACTTATTTTAGGGAAAAGAATAGATATTAATCTTAAATGTTTTAATAAAAAAAAGGCTTTAAATCTTGCAATTGATTTTAGAGATGCCAACTAAATATAAATCAAAAAGTAAATATAAATCAAAAAGGATAAAAATATTATTTCAATGTTGACTTTAATATTTTTTAAATAATTTCCCCCATTCTGTATTCAGAATTTTTCTTGTTCTTTTTACGCCAATAAATGGATGCCAGATCCAATCATGGAAAATGATTGAAGCTGCATAGGACCAAGGGGCTAGAAAACTACGGAGTAAGATTTTCTCTAGGGGTTTTAAAGGCCCCCAATAGATCAATTTCTGCCCTCTACTGGCAAAAGTATTCTGGCCTTTATGGAAGTGGAAGTTGACATTAGAAATGTCTTCTCCCACAATTTCTATCTCGCTCAGGTCTCCACAGCCGAGGCCGTCTTCATGAGCCAGTCTTATAAATTTAAGCTCCATGGGTTCAAAGCCCATCATTTTTGCCGCTACAGCGTCGATGGCTACTTGGTCAGCGCTGGCCAGAATGTAGTTTTTTATATAAGGAACCATGCACCTTGGGCCTGGACCATCGCCGGCAATAGTCCCATCCATAACTGCAAATATTCCTGGGTGAATTTCCTTTTGAATTGTCAACAGATCAACCAAAGTTTCGTGAATTACGGAATGGGTCCAGTGCCGTTTTTCATGAAGAAGTCCACCGAAAGCATTTTTCATAGCTCCAGTCATAGTGGTGAAAACGTGGGTTTTCATCGTAGGTAAGTGAATAATACTTGAACCGATAAGTCTTTTAGGTATTTCAATTCCTTTAGGGTAAATTGAGTCAAGAACACGGATCTTGCCTTGAGGTTCATAGCGGATCCATTCTTCATTTTCGTAAAGATGGATATTTCTAATTCTATACTTTTCCACAACAGGAAGATGCTTATTGTTTCGCTCGCCTTTTTTAGCTGAGACCACTACGGTGCGATTATGACAGGCATAGAGATTTTCTTGGGGATAGCCATCTTCTAATAGAGTTTTTATAACGCCTTCCAATTGCCAAGGAGTAGTTGAGCAGGCTGGATAGAAAAAATGCCAAGAGATATTGATTTTAAGGGCTATTTCTGTAGTTTTCGGCAAGTATTTCTGATATTCAGCCAGATGCATTAATCTTTTGTAATCTTCCAGGACGGTTTGTGGTGAAGTTTTTATCACCGCCACCTTGGCTTTTTTCATTATTTAGACTCCTTACATATTTTGTATTATTTAAGATAAAGGATTACTCCAATGGTAAATAGCCAAAGGATTATATTTATGAGTAAAGGTTTATCTTTAAGGATAAGTTCTTCAGGGCTGCCGCCTTCTTTCTTTTGATGAATGAGATAGAGATAACGGAAAATTCCGTAAAGGACAAAAGGAGTGGTGAAAACTAGATTGCGAGTTCCGAATTTAGCAATAGTTTCTTCAGAGATAGTATAAAGACAGTAAGCAATAAGGGTGGAGGCTGTAACTACAGAAATCATTTGATCCAATAAATAAGGGCTGTATTCCTCAAGAATAGGCCGGTGAGCACTGGCACCAGATTCTAACAGGATGAGTTCATGACGACGTTTACTCATAGCCAAAAAGAGGGCTAAGAGGATAGTACAAATTAGAAGCCAGGATGATAGGGGAACAGCAATTACAATCCCACCTGCGATAACCCGTAAGAAGAATCCTGCAGAGATTATGAAAACATCAAGGATAACTACATGTTTTAATTTAAGGGAGTAAAGGACTTGGAGCACAAAATAACTCAGAACAAGAATAAAGAATTCAAAGCGCAGAAGTAAAGCAGCAACTAAAGAAAATAAACTAAGGCTGGAAAAAATGAAATAAGCTGTTTGGTGAGAAATTAATCCAGCGGCTATAGGGCGGTGGCATTTTTTGGGATGTTTTTTGTCTTCTTCGTAATCTTGAAGATCATTAAAGATGTAAAGACTTCCTGATAAAAGGCAGAACACACAAAAGGCTCCAACTACTTGGGCTGTATCTGGCCAGTTTAGTATTTTTTGAGCAAATATCAGGGGAGCAAAAACAAAAAAATTTTTTGACCACTGATAAGGCCGAAGAGATCGAACGATGGCTTTTATTTTTTGAGCCATAACTTTTTTATAAACTATAAAAAAAGTCAAAAAATGTAAAGACAAAATGGATTTAATAAGAGGCTCTTTCTCTTCGGCATCTATGAGAGAGAAGATTAGCTATGAGTAACTTAAGTATATAGCTCGCTATTTCTCATTTTTTTAGTTAAAATACTCCCGCCAGACGAATGAGGACCATTATCCTGTTAATTGTGTATGTTGTGCTTGTTTTGGTAGCTGGTTTGCCTATCTTGTTTTTTTCTTTTCTCACTCATCGCCCTGAGCCCCTCTTAGCTCTGGGCAAGTTCGCGATGCGAATTAGTCCAGCTGTTCTGGGCCTTCGCCTCAAAGTTTTTGGTCGGGAGTCTATTGATCCCCATAAAAATTATGTTTTTATGGCCAATCATCTCAGTTTTCTGGATGGGCCTCTTCTTTTTCTGGTCATTCCCCAACCTGTGCGCGTTATTCTAAAGAGGGAGATTTTCCGAATTCCTTTTGTCGGAATAGGCATGAAAATGGTCGATTTTGTGCCGGTGGACCGCCGCGGCGTTAAGGGAGGTAAAAAGGCTATTCAGAAAGCAGCTCAGTTGATGAAAGAGAGAGGTTATTCTTTTTTGATTTTTCCTGAAGGCACCCGGAGTCGAACTGGAGAAATGCAGGCTTTCCGCCGTGGGGGGTTTTTTCTGGCCCTAGAGAGTGGCGCTCCAATTGTGCCAATTACCGTCAAAGGCACGTTTGAATTAATGCCTCGAGGAAGTTTTTTCTGCCGACCGGGTCAAATTGAAGTTATTTTTCATCCTCCGGTGTCGACAAAAGGTTATACTCCAGAAAACATGCCGGAGCTGATCGAACTGGTGAGAAAGAAGATATTGACCGGGTTGGAGCACAAATGATAATAATAAAGCAGGTGCATTAATGGCTTATTTGAAAGATGCCGAGGACCTTAATCGAATTCTCCAAGCTTTTATTCTCAATGAAGAAGCTTATTTTCTTCAATTGGTGGCTGAGATTCATTCTCGATTAGCCCGGGGAAAGAAAATTCTTGTCTTTGGCAATGGAGGAAGTGCCTCTCAGGCCCAACATTTTGCGGCTGAATTGGTTAATCGCTATCTTCAGGAAAGGGCTCCCCTTAAGGCTATCGCTTTAACCACTGACACCTCAATTTTAACCTCGGTAGCCAATGATTCAGATTTTACTCAGATTTTTGTCAGACAGATAGAAGCTTTGGGGGAAGAAGGAGATATTGCTTTGGGATTAACCACTAGTGGTCGTTCGCCGAATATAAGAGCCGCTTTTGACATAGCCCGACGGCGAGGCTTGTTGACGGTGTGTTTAACTGGGGAAAAAGGCAAGGAGCTGGCGGAGATGGTTGACTACCTTTTGGCTGTACCTTCCACTTCAACTCCCCGGATTCAGGAAGTGCATCTTTTTCTTCTCCATAAACTGGCGGAGGAGTTAGAAAGTCGGTTAAGCTCGAACTCAGGTTAGAGATTACCTCCCTTATTATTAATCCCAATATTATGAATTATTTTGGCCTTTATAGTTCCAAGTAAGTGATCAAGGAAATTTTCTCTGGTTTGAATGGCCCCGCTTCTCACTCCGACCAATCTGTTCTTCAGAAACAGATTGGCTGCTTCATGAATTGAATGTAGGATGTTGAATCTTATTCCGGGGGAACAATTGGTAAGGAAAAAGCATATTTCTCTTTAAGTGGGGGAATCACTCTCTAACTCGGAAAAGCATTCAACGGAGGTGTGATTTTGCTGGGGGTCAGGTCATTGATAATTATTATTAATTAATAAAGCTTGCGAGACCAAAGAGACATTCGAAATATTTACTTTTTAATCTTGGATTTCCCCTAGGTTTATTGGCTGTGGTGTTAATTTAGCCTTTACTCCCCTCGATGTTTCCCAACATAATCTTCCTGCTCGCCTGCTTTGTGGTGTCTTGAGTTACTTATTCCATCAATTATCGGCCTCGCCAGAATCTATCTCGAGGGGGTCGAGCTTTTGTTTCCCAAAGATATTCCGCCGTCGTTGAAATAAATTCCTTTTCTTCTTCCGGTTTGATTTCAGCCGTCCCTGGGACAAAGACGCGAGTGCGGCGGCTGCTTTTGTCAATTTGAAAGGATCTCTCGGCCGCAGCGATGATCTCAGGTAAGAGGCCTTCTTCAGCCACTTCTTCGGTAAAGGCTCGCCGTCCTTCTACTAGATCTTTAATATAAGCCTCAATCTGCTCTTGACTATAGTATTTATGGATGTCCCATTCTTCTAAGCTTTCCCCATCGACGCGTTTTATTTCTCTTGTTCCCAGAATTCCTTTTTCATAAATATTGGTGCCTCTCAGATCTCCCCGCTGAATCCGGGCCATAAGATCGATAGGGACGCGTTTAACTTTTCGCACCAAACGCTTTTTTTTCTGCCCGTTTTCCATATATTCTTCAATTATTTCGCCGATTCCTCCGGTATTGTACTGGAAAAATTTGACCTTACCGGGAAAATTATCGACTAGAGTCATGATAATTTCGTAGAAACGATTAACCTTTTTGGCCCGGGAACCGACAATAAAAGGATCAGTCCCCACAATGCGGACTGATTCGCCAGCACGATGAGGCTGGCTGGCATAGCTATGAGTACTTTCGCCCCAGAGGTAGGCCAACACCGCCTGGGCTGGGGTTAATTCTTGAGCGAAGCTCATAATGGTGTTCCGGCGGGTGATAAAAGCAAAAACAAGTCCATCCAGCTCTGTCAGGGGGGGCAAATTAATTGATTTTGACCAGATATCGACCATTTTGCCGTCGATTTCCACCCGGAGTTTCTTGCGCTGAATAACGGCTCGGCCATTAGCAGTGAGACTCTCATCGAGGAAATCCACTTCTCCATCGGCTTTGATCATAACGTTTTCAAAAAGAGCTGTCTTATCAATTAAGGCGTTGTACATGGCTTCCTGATATTTTTTCTCAACGTCGGTTTTAACAAAGAAATTGTTTTCTGAACCAAGCGCCGAGCCGTCTTTTTTCAAAAAGACAATATCATCTTGAGTGACCAGAGTTTTTTCGCCTCGCCGGAAATCGAGGCCGAGTTGATGGCAAGACCAGGTTGATTTTCCGGTGGCCGTCAGGCCGAAAAGAAAAACACCGTAAGTTCGGAGGCGGTCGTCTTTGTCTCTTACAGTGACAATTTTGGTACCGGCATGGAGGCCGAGCATACCTAGGTTGTCGGCGGTCCACATGGCTTGGCGGAGAAAGCCCTTTTTGTCTTCCCCCATATAATCTGTGCCCAAAGCAATATTAATGTTATATTCAGGTAGAACTAGCACCTGTTGCCGGAGTTGATGTTCTTCAGGAATATGAATCATAATGAATTCCGGACCAGGTCTTTTTTTGGGTTTAAACATTGTCTGACCCCACATGTAACCCAGCCGGTAGTTTTTTAAATCAGCCGCCGAGACCACTAGACTGCAGAAGGGGTTGTATTCATCGTTCTCCCCCATTCTTCGTCGAATGAGGAAAAAGGGAAGTGTCCGAAGAAGATGGAGTACCTTGTCGAGTTCCTCAGGAGCATTGGCAATGATAGATTCTTGCAGAGGAGTGGGGCGAGGGAGACGAACGGCCTCGCTTCCTAGGTAAACTGTTTTGGGGGCGATTCGACTAGAAATAGCTGAGCGCCAACCATAGGAACCGTATTTAGTCCGAATTCCCGTGGCTTTAGCCCGAGGTTCCAGCCACTTTAAATCTACTTTTTTTATATTGGGCCCTTGGAGCACTTGTTGCAATTCTTGGGCAAATTTTTTATACACCTCTTCGTGATAAATGTTTTTGTTACCCATCTGCTTCCTCTTTGTGTTTCATGCTTTTTTTGTTGGCTTTGACTATTCTACTCTCGAGTCTTGAATTTTTTTAAGTATTTCCGGAACTCCACCCACACCACTGTTGAACAGCCAAACCCGACAACTTTCTAGCAGTCGGCGGAAAAATTGTTTCTGTAATTCTAATCTTTCTGGAGTTTTAACCAGCAGATGAGGATTAAAGAAAGGTTGGGGTTCCCGAGAACTTGGGCTTGGCCGCAAGCCAGGTGATTCTCCGAATTCTAAGAGACGCAAAGCTTCTTCAGAGTCAAGTTCCACCACTGCCGGAGAGGTTTTATCATAGCGGAGGAGAAAGATCCAACGGAGAGAGGTCCGTTTGACGTGTTTCTTAGGGCCTTCAATCCAATAAGGGTCGAGAAGGGCATAGGCTTCTCCAGAGGCTCGGTAACAGAAAGGAGAGCCTCTTTCTAACCGGCAATCATCTTGGCGTAAACATTCGGTGTCTTGGCAGTCTTCTTTGGAAGTGACGACATTTTCGCAGCGACTGGTGTCAAAGAGAGGAGCCAGCCGAGGGAATGACTCGACGGTGGGAGTGGGTAAGAAGAGTTTTCTCTCACAGGTGTCGGCCAGAGGGATACCGCCAGCAAAGCGGACGAAGACCAAGTCGTTAGCTTGGAGACGCCAGCCTTCCTGCTGGATAAGAGAGAAGAAAAGTTGTGTTTTTTTGGTTCCTTTGGGCCCTATAAGTAAGAGGCCTTGACCTTGGAAGTCAGCTGTCATGCCTCGCACGCCTTGGGAGTTGAAGAGTCGCTCCGAAATATCCATTACCATCCCCAAAGCTAGACTTCTAAGGGGAGCATAATTGTCAGTATTGACCAGGATACCCGTTTTTGTTTCCGAATTATAAAATGCTCGTGGTTCTCGACCTGGAATGCCATCAACTGCGTAAATAATTCCATGAGGTTCCAGGTCCGACTCGAGTTGAGCGGGATACCAATTTTCCTGCCAGAATTGGTAGAGATGGGGAACGTTAGTTCTCAATTGGATTATGGCTCCATTAATGTTGGCGTTCCATTCAAAGTAATTTTCATAACTTAAATGGGATTCCATCTCAGCGACTAAGGCTTCTCTCATACTCGAAGAAATAGAATTCTCGACGGGGACTCCTCCTCGGTGACGGGTAATTGTATTGTCTAACCGAATTTGAATAACCTTTTTGGGGGTCTTTAATTCAGAAATTGCCTGAATAAGACGATCCATTCCTTCTTCTAATTTCTCCATCGAGGTAGAGTAAGAAATTCGCAAATAGTTGTCTGCCCCAAAAGCCGCTCCCGGCACCACAGCTATTTGAGCCTTTTTCAGGAGATAATAAGCTAATCCGTAGGAATTACGAATTCGGAAATTATTATGTTCTTTATCAAAGTAATAGGAGAAGTTCGGGAAAAGATAGAAGGCCCCTTGGGGTTTGAAACAAGAGACATGAGGAATACTTTGCAGGCGCATAAGCACATAGTTACGGCGCCGCTGAAATTCAGCTACCATTTTCGCTACTTCACTTTGAGGACCTTGGAAAGCTTCGACAGCCGCTTTTTGAGAGACAGAGCAGGCATTGGAAGTAGTGTGACTCTGGATTTTAGCCATCCCCTTGATGATTTCCGCCGGACCAGCGGCATAACCGATGCGCCACCCGGTCATGGAGTAAGATTTGGAAACTCCGTTGATAATGATAGTTTTTTTCTTCATTTCTTCGCCCAGAGAGGCCAAGCTAACAAAACGGAAGTCGTCATAGACCAGGCGGTAATAAATTTCATCAGCAATAACGAATATTTCCTCATCTAGGATGACTTCAGCCAACTCCTCGAGTTGGCGCCGATGGTAAGCAGCTCCAGTGGGGTTTCCGGGATTATTAATTATGATGGCCTTAGTTGCTGGAGTAATGGCTGTTCTTAGTTGTTCTGGGGTGAGGAGAAAACCATTTTCCTCTCGGGTGGGGACGATGATCGGTTTCCCTTGAGCCAGTTGCACGGCGTAGGGATAAGTCACCCAGTAAGGAGCGGGAATAATGACTTCATCGCCTGGGTTAATGAGAGCTTGGATGAGATGGAAGAGCGAGCTTTTAGCTCCCGAAGAGACAATGATTTCTTCAGGTTGATATTCCACACCGATATCTTCCCGGAGTCGTTGGATTATAGCCTGTTTAAGTTCAGGGATACCATCGTTTTGGGTATATTTGGTGAAGTCCTTCTCAATAGCTGCGATCCCCGCCTGTTTAATATTCTCAGGGGTGGGAAAGTCGGGTTCGCCGACACTCAAATCAATGACATCAATCCCCTGGGCTTTCATGGCTTTGGCTTTCGCCGTTATTTTTAATGTGGGAGATTCACCTATTTGATTAGCTTTGTCTGATACCATCATTGGTCCTTCTCTATCCTGAAGAATTTTTATTCTTCAGCTTCTTCTTGTTTTTTGGGCGAAAATTTTTCTTGCAAATATTCCTTTAGATCAACCCCAGTCAGGGATTTAACCACATCGGGCATTTGGGCTAAAACTTCGGCCACTTGAGCGGTGATCCGAGAAGCGCCAGGCCCTTTTTCTCCGCCGACCAGAATGATTTTATCCACTTTGGAGAGAGGTTCAGCCACAGCTTTGGCCAGATCAGGGAGTTTGTCAATATACATTTCCAGAAGAGCGGCCTGGTTGAGTTTCTCCCAGGCTTTGGCCTTTTCCACCAGAGCTTGGGCTTCGGCCAGTCCCTTGCTTCTAATACTTTCGGCCAAAGCTTCGCCTTCCAGCTTGAGCAGTTCGGCTTTGCTGCGGGCTTCAGCTTGGGCTCGTTTTTCTTCGGCTTCAGCCTCGGCTATTATCTGATATTTACGGGCGTCAGCGGGTTTGATGACCGTAGCTTCGAGTTCTTTTTCCCGGCGAGCAATTTCCAGCTCTTCGATTTTGATGGCTTGTTCTTTTTCAATTAAGCGGACTTTAGCTTCTTCTTTCTTTATTTCCTGAGATAATCGGACTCTTTCCAATTCATAAGCATAATCCGCCTGGGCTTTCTTCTTATTGACTAAGGTCTGAGATTCAGCTTTTTTGGCTTCATTTTCCCATTGAGCTTTAGCAATGAGAGCCTCTGCTTCCAACCGGGCTACCTCTCCTTCTTTGCGGGCTTGGGATGACTTGATAATGGCTTCTTTTTCTGTTTCGGCTTCGGCAATGACGGCATCTCTTTTAGCGGCAGCTATCTGGGGTTTACCCAAGGCGTCAAGGTAACCTTGGGTATCACTAATGTCTTTGAGAGAGAAGGAAAGAATAGTCAAGCCCATTCGTTCAAAATCTCCTTGGGAGAGCTCGATTACCTTCTGAGCAAAGACATGACGATTGCGATAAATATCTTCCACCGTCATTGAACCAATGACATCTCTCATTTTGCCTTCCAGGATAGTCATTGAAACATCACGAATGCCCTCGCGCCCCAAACCAAGAAATTGCTCAGCTGCTTGGCGGATGGCGTGGTCGCTGGAGTCGATTTTGACTTGAGCGGTGGCTGTAACCATAACAGGCACGCCGCTGTGAGTGTGGACTTCGGGGGTTTTGATGTCCATGGCAATAACTTCCATGGGCAAAGTGCTGACGCTTTCAATGAAGGGGATAACAAAAGTACCTCCGCCCACTCGATAGCGGTAGCCGATTTTCCTTTTGGTGCCATCTGGTTCAATGACGGTTCTTTTCCGGCCTCCGGAGATGATAAGAACTTCATTAGGACCAACTTTCCGGTATTGCTTGGCTAACAGGAAGGAGATGAGAGCTACCAAGACAACAATGAGGCCGATGATTATCAATTGTGAAACAAAAGACATGTCCGCCTCCTTTTAGCAGAACATATTTTGGATTTTGAATAAGATATACTATTATACAAATTTATTTTCAAAAAAGAAAGTTTTCCTTGTGTTCCTCGGGCCGAGTTTGATTTGTCCTCAAGGCTGTCTTCCGAAAGGTTTCCGTCACCACCCCTCAAGTATCCACCCTGCTAACAGTTGAAGGTCTCAATTTAAGGTGTCCCAATTAGGGTGTCTGACACTGTTATGGTTGAGACTGTTATTGTGTGGGGGGTCTGCACTATTATTGTGTTAACTAGAGTTTTCTGACGCCATTATGGTCTAGCTACTTCAGTTTGGGGAAATTAGAGAGCTTCGACAGCCGCTTTTGTGTGTCTGACACTATTATAGGGTGTCTGACACCATTATGTCTGACACTGTTATGATGTATACTTGTTTTACTTGGACAGAATGTGATTTTTCTCCAAAAGTGTCAGACACTCACCAGGAGACACCCACCAGGACATCGTCCTCATCCCCACAGGTGTCAGACATCCACCATGATCGGACACCCACCATGGCGACAGATGAGGATCTCAGTTAAGGTATTTGACTACATTATTCCACCCGGCTGTTATTGTCACCCGGGTTTAATCTTGGCTTTTTCCGATGGGCTCCTTTAAGTAACCCGTGGTTTAATTTAAAATGATTTTATCCCTTGGAAGTTTGAGTTGAGTTAAGTTGGGATTGCTATTTATTAAATAACCTTTTAGGAAAAATACCGAAAACGGATGATATGGAAGATAGCGGCTAAGCCATCTTTCCAGTTGATTTTTTTCCCCTCCTGGAATTTTCTGCCTCTATAAGAAATAGGTATCTCTGTAAAACGGGCCCCAGAGAGATATAATTTTATGGTTAGTTCTGGCTCAATGCCAAAGCGAGAAGATTTTAAGGTTATACCTGTTAACAGTTGACGTCGGAAAACTTTATAGCAGGTTTCCATATCACTCAGGTGGAGCCCTGTTACCAGATTGGTTAGTCCGGTTAAGAATCGATTGGCCCAGTAATTGATGAAAGGCATTGGCTTTTGGCCTGAGAGGAAACGGGAGCCATAGACAACATCAGCTTGATTTTCGAGAAGAGGTTGAAGGAGGCGAGGATAATCGGTTGGGGAATATTCGAGGTCCGCATCTTGAATTAGGATGAAATCGCCTTTAGCTAGGCGGAGAGCAGTCTGAATAGCAGCTCCTTTTCCTTTATTTATCCGGTGGAAAGCAGTTTTGATTTCAAAATTAAATTGGCTTGAAGAGGCGAATTCCTGGATGAGCCTTCTAGAACTGTCAGTTGAACCGTCATCGACTATGATCACTTCTATCCTGCCTTGAAGCTCAGGGGCGACGCGATTTATCTGAGATAGTACTTCTCGCAGGGTGTGTTTTTCATTATAAACTGGTAAGATTATTGAGAGGCAGTAATTCATCTACTAATATTTAAAATTTTTTGGAAGTATTGAATGGTTGTTTCTAAACCTTCTTCAAGCCCTACTGTGGGTTGCCAGTCGAGGACTTTTCGGGCTCGGCTGATATCAGGGCATCTCCGGATGGGGTCGTCAGCTGGCAGAGGGCGGTAAGAAATTGAGGAGGAGCTGCCGGTTAATTCAATGATTTTTTTGGCTAAGTCGATAATTTTAATTTCTTCTGGATTACCCAGATTGACCGGTTGATAATAATTTTCAGTGTTCATAAGGCGGACTAAACCTTCGATTATATCTGAGACATAACAGAAGGCTCTGGTTTGCTGACCTTCACCATAGACCGTGAGAGGCTTATTTTGTAAGGCTTGAACAATAAAGTTACTGATTACTCGGCCATCGTTAATGGCCATGCGAGGACCATAAGTGTTAAAAATCCGAGCTATTCGGGTGTCCACTTTATTCTGTCGGTGATAATCCATCATCAGTGTTTCCGCAACCCTTTTACCTTCGTCGTAGCAACTTCTTAAGCCAATGGGGTTCACATATCCCCAGTATTCCTCCTCTTGAGGATGGACCTGGGGATCACCATATATTTCTGAAGAAGAAGCTAGCAGGATTCTGGCCTTAACTCGTTTGGCTAAGCCCAACATATTAATAGTTCCGAGAACATTTGTCTTGACCGTTTTTATGGCATTGTATTGATAATGAATGGGGGAGGCGGGGCAAGCCAGATGATAAATTTCATCAACTTCTACAAATAAAGGGTGAATGATATCATGGCGAATTAATTCAA
>Ga0190336_1000084_pt1 | contig 17237 bp, 12 predicted proteins | sample 487204910_MG_FD_161651 | JGI IMG/M metagenome (GOLD analysis project Ga0190336, IMG submission 161651) | Hydrothermal vent sediment bacterial communities from Southern Trench, Guaymas Basin, Mexico - 4872-04-9-10_MG | ecosystem: Environmental > Aquatic > Marine > Hydrothermal vents > Sediment ...
TCTAATAAAACAGCTTCATTTTTCAAAATACCAAAGCGCGAGCCAGAAATTTTGGCAGCCCTTTCAACATCAATTAAATCCCATAACCTACTTATCTCAAGATGGTCTTTAACTTGAAAATTAAATTTTTTTGGCTCTCCCCATTTTTCTACCACTACATTATCATTCTCATCTTTACCAATAGGTGTATCTTCTAAAGGAATATTAGGAATCAAAAAGAATATTGAATCAAATTCTTTTTGAAGTCCTGCAATTTCTTCTTCTTTCTTTTTCAGCTTTTCTTTTATCTGTTTTGCCTCTTCAATCTTTTCGGGATCTTTTGGGGCTTGCTTTGAAATTTCGTTTCTTTTTCTTCGAAGATCATCGATGTCTTTTTTTAAGCTCCTAATTCTTTGATCTAACTCTCTTAAATAATCAACATCAACTTCAACCCCTCTTTTCTGAAGAGCTTCTTTTACAACATCTGGCTTTTCTCTTAAAAGTTTTATATCAATCATAATCTAAATTCAAAATTTAAAATTAAATAATTTTGAATTTTGAACTGAAATTTTGCACTCTTAATTTTGAATTTCTAATTACTCTTTCGGTTTCATCGTGGGGAATAAAATCACCTCCCTTAAAGTCTTCGAATTAGTTAAAATTGCAACAAGTCTGTCAATTCCCATACCAAAACCAGCTGCTGGGGGCATACCATATTCAAGGGCTTCAATAAAATCATGATCAATTCTTTGGGCTTCCTTGAATCCTTCTCTATACATTTTTTCTTGTTCTTCAAACCTTTTTTTCTGCTCTATCGGATCATTCAATTCTGAGAAAGCATTTATAAGTTCCCATCCTGCTACAACTAATTGAAAATTGGCGAGTTTTTCTGGGTCTTTTGGATAAGATTTAGCCAAAGGAAAAGCTCCATATGGATGATGAATTATGAATGTAGGTTGAATAAGCTTATCTCTGAATGCTTTTTTATAAATTTTATCTGCTATTTCTGCCAATCCCTCCCCTTTTTCAACCTGTATTCCCAACTCTTTTGCCTTTTCTTTGAGGGCTTCTTCATGAATTTCTTTCAAATCAATACCTATTTCTTTCTTGAATAATTGAAAGAAATCTAGCCTTTCAAACGGTGGCTGAAACTTAATAGTCTTGCCTTGATATTTAATGCTTATTTTTCCTAGAACTTTTTTAAGAACATATTGAAACATCTTCTCTGTAAATTTCATCAACTGCTTATAATCAGCATATGCCCAATAGAATTCCAAAACAGTAAAATCAGGATTGTGTTGTCTATCTATTCCTTCATTTCTAAAAACTCTTCCAATTTCAAATACCTTTTCAAAGCCACCCACCAGTAACTTTTTTAGGTATAATTCAGGGGCAATCCTTAAATAAAGGTCTAAATCTAAAGCATTTAGATGAGTCTTAAATGGTCTGGCTTTGGCTCCTCCATAAATTGGTTGCAAAATTGGGGTTTCTACCTCAATAAAACCCTCTCCAATTAAAAATTCTCTTATTGCCTGAATAATTTTAAATCTAAGGATAAACTTTTGTTTAACCTCTTTGTTAAAAATCAAATCTAAATATCTTTTTCTGAATCTCTCCTCAACATCTTTCAAACCATGCCATTTTTCAGGAAGAGGTCTCAATGATTTAGCAAGAAGCTTATAATCATCCACTAGTATTGATTTTTCTTTTGTTTTTGTCTTGAATAATGTGCCTCTTACCTCTATAAAATCTCCTATATCAAAATGATCCTGAAAAAATTGATACCCTTTTTCTCCTAAAACATCCTTCTTGAAAACTGCCTGAATTTTCCCTTCTCCATTTTCTAAATCTAAAAAAGTAATAGAACCATGGCTTCTTTTGGTCATTGTGCGACCAACCAAAACTACCTCCTTTTTTTCTTTTGCAAGTCTTGAGAAATTATCTAATACTTCCTTGATTGTGTGTGTTCTTTTGGTTGAAAGAGGATAGGGATCAATACCTAATTTTCTTAGGTTTTTTAACTTTTTCTCTCTGATTTTTCTTATTTCCTCCAGCTGCGCCATATTAATCAATTTTAAGGAAAAATCTAAAGAAAATCAAATAAAAAAAGGGCTACTAACTATCAAAAAAGAAAAGGCGGCCTATCTACAAAGACAGACCGCTTCAGACCCTAAAGAACCATTAAGGCAATTTCCTAAGTTCTAAGACGGTATCGCAAAAATCTTTCCAGAAACCAGATATGAGGTTTTTGATCTCTTCAACAATCTCGGAAGGAACCCCTTCTTCGCTGACCGACTCTAGGTCTACCACTAGTTCATTGTCTTGTGTCTTGGAAACTCTACCTAAAAGACCAAAATGTTGAACGCTTTTCCAATAAATCCCAGCCACCAAAAAGCGCGTGCTGGAGAAAAAGTTTTCAATTGCATAAGCAAACTGGCGCAAGCGTATCGATTCAGCCTGCTCTTCTTGCCGAGACCATTCCATCATCTTTGCCATAAGAGAATCCATGCCATAGACAGTTAAATGCTCACTTAGCTTAAACGGTGCTTTCAAAGCAAACCTCATCATCCACCTCCTTTTTCTTTTTTTAATAAACTACTAAATCTACATTGTTTTGTCAAGGATATTGTAATGGTTCAATAGCTTGGCAAAACTCAAGAGACCCCGGCTCGAAGCCGAATCTTGGATTATTAAATTTAAAAAAGAGAATGCTCAAATAATTGAGCATTCTCAGCACTCAAAATAAATATCCAAAACCCATTTCCCGAAGCGTCGTCTCCACCATGGCAAGAGGGATTCTATAAGCTGCCTGCCAATTAAATTTGCCCGCCGATCTGTCTCATCGTTATCTTGATTAACGCCTATATGATGGCCTATTTCATGAGCAAAGAGAAAGGGATCATCTGCAAATTCCGGGTGCAAAACGATTTTTCTTTTGTTGAGAATATATATTCCAGCCGCATCCTTAAAATCTTTGGAAAACTCAATACTTAAATCCATTTGACGGGCAATTTCCCAAAGCCTTCTAAAAAGCAACCTTCTCGCTCTATCATCTAATGCTTTAAGGCGTAGCGTAAGAAAGACTACTTCTCCAACAAGATATATAATCATCAACCCCACTATCCCCGGCAAGAGAAACGGTAAAACTTTCACTTTGCCCTCCTTTTTAATGAGCTAAGATTATCTTTAATCTACAATAATTATTAAAAAAACGCAAGATGCGAGGGTAATGCGCAACCCGCATAGGTTTAAAAACCTTAAATCAATGTATCGAGAACTCTTCTCGTTCCTTATTTTAATTTTGACTTTTTTTGGTGGTCAATATCTATCGTGACCTAGACAGGGGTCTGGTTTTTTTATTTTATTCTTCTTGTTTGTGCTCTTCTTGAAAATACCACCCTAAAACTTCTTTTGCTACAGGTAAAGCAGCAAGATGAATTCCTTTTACCTCTTCTACTACAATTGTCAAAACTATTTTGGGATTATCGTAGGGAGCAAAAACTGTTACCCAGTTATGATAGCGGTCTTTTTTAGACAACTCCGCAGTTCCAGTTTTTGCAGCTACTTTAACTGGGAGATCTTTTAATATTGTTGCTGAGCCATAAACAACCGCTTCTCTCATACCCTCTCTTACAATTTGTAAATTTTTTTTGTCAATAAAGCCTTCTCTTATAACTTCCGGCCCAAATTCCTCTATTATATTTCTCTTCTCGTCTACAATTGCTTTGACCATTCTTGGTTTTAAAAGTTTGCCACCGTTTGCAATTGCAGCAAAGGAGGCAACAACTTCAAGAGGAGTTACCGTTAAATAGCCCTGCCCAATTGATAAATAATATGTGTCGCCTGGAAACCAGATATTTAGAGGAGGTTTAAATTTTTCCTTTTTCCAAGCTCTATCAGGAATAAAACCTTTTTGTTCCCCGGGCAGGTCTATTCCAAGTTTTTCTTCCCAGCCGAAAAGTTTTAAGTATTTATTAATCAAGTCTACTCCTAAACCCTTAAAGTTTTTGTATCCCCCACCAACAAGATAGAAAAATACATTACATGATTCAGCAATTGCTTTTTTTACATCTGTAATTCCGTGAACTTTCCAATCTTTGTAAATAAACGGTTTATCTTTAAACCAGGGGTTTTCAACAACTATTTGGCCCCTGCAGTTTATTTTTGTATTTTTGGAAATTATGCCTTCTTGTAGGGCTGCTGCTGCAATTAAAGGCTTGATTGTTGAACCAGTTAGATATTTTCCACCAATAACTCTATTTAAAAGAGGATGGGTTTTGTCGCTCAAAATCTTCTGCCACTCTTCTTCACTTAGACCTTGGGCGAATAAATTATTATCATATGAGGGAAAACTTACCATTGCCAAAATTCCCCCTGTATTTGGATCTATTGCCACCGCAGCTGCTTTCCTAACGCCAAGTTCGGAAAGTTTTTTTTCAAGTGCCTCATAAAGAGTTTTTTGAAGATCTTTGTCTAACCATAAAACTAATGACTTACCAGGCTTTGGAAATTCTTCCACTTTCTCTGATATCACATTCCCTTTGGCATCTCTTTCTATAGCTACCTTACCTGGCTGCGACTTTAATATCTCATCATAAAACTGCTCCAAACCTTCGTTTGGGCCATTCTTTCGCCAATAACCTAAAACGTGGGCAAAAACTAAACTATCTAAGTATTCTCTTTTTTCTGTTCTTTCAATGTGGCATCCGGGAAATTTTTCGGACAATCCTTCAAAGCGAATTAATTCTTGATATTCTAAATTTTCTTTTACAAGAAACTCCTCTTTTTGAGCTTCATTAAGTCTTGCCAGAAGTTTGTCTTTTTGGATATTGAATATAAGCGTTAAATCTTGAATGATCCTTTGGTTGGTTTTGAGTGTTTGGGTATCACACATTAGGTCAAAACTGGGTTTGTTGAGAACTAATGGAGTAAAGCTTCTGTCATAAATTATGCCTCTTTGGGATTGAATTGATTTATAAAAAAATTGGTTTTTGGTGGCTAATGCTTGAAACTCCTGATGAGAAAAAATTTGAAGTTCCAAAAGCCGAATAAAAATCAAAAGAAAAACAAAAAGGGCAAGTAACCCTAATATTATAGGCCCTCGACTTTGTAAAGGCACCTCAAATTGAGCCAGAGGTTCTTTGCTTTTTTTCACTAAGGCATCTAGGAAAACCTCTTGGGGCTCAATTTCATCTTCTTTTTTTCTTATTCGAAACTGTTTTTTGAATAAAGACATAGCAAAGATAAAATAAAAAACCTAAAAGACAATTATAGATAAACCTAGAAAGTTCAAAGGGGACATATTGTTCAGCAAAGATTGAAAAAATAAAACTTTCTGAAAGTTCAAACAAAAAAATATTTACTATAAGAGAAAAAGCAAAGGTTATAAAATTCTTCTTTGCAATTAAAACAGAAATTCTTTTTAAAACCTCTGCCAGTACAATAAAAAGTAATGTATAAACACCAAAAAAAAGAGGGGAATACAAATCCAGCGATAAACCAGCAAAGAAAGCCATGGGATACAGAAAATACGATTTAGAAATTCTTTTATCAAAAAACAGAATTACAATAAAAAACACCAAAACAAAATTTGGGACGCCTGCTGTTTTTCCAAAGTGTACAAAAAAAGTATTCTGCAAAACTGATAAAAAAGGAAACAAAAGAAATAAGATGACCTGCTTGACCATCTTAGAAATCAGTAACAATAAATAATAGATTGATGTTTGAGAGATCAAAAAGGGGCTCTATTTTTAAAACTTGAAATGGGCTAAGATCTGTTTTATTAACCTCAACAACTTTGCCCACCAACAAACCCGATGGTATCTCTTGTTGGAGGTTTGCGGTCACAACTATATCGTTTATCTCTATCTTTTTTTCTTTAGGGATATTCTCAGAAACTAAAGTAAAATTCCCTTTTCCCTGCACAATTCCTAATAAATTTTCCTTACCAATAAAAACACTAATTTTTTGCGAAGAAGAAGTAATTAATTCCACATACGAATCTCTCTTAAAAACTTGCTTAATCTTACCAACAAAAATCTTTTGAGGTGTAATTACTGCCATCCCAGGAGTAATACCATCCTCTTTTCCTTTATTAATAACAAAAGTGTGGTTATCTGTAGATCTAGCTATAATCTTTGCTTCGATGATTTGAAAATCTCTTCCTATTTTTAAATGTAAAGCTTCTCTTAGCTCTTTATTTTCTTGTTGCAAATTCTTAAGTTCTAGCAATTGAGAGAGTAACTGACGATTTTCCTCTTTTAGTTTTTTATTTTCTTCTCTTAATGTTTTATCTGAAAATGTATTAAACAAAGCTTGAATCGCTCTTTTTCCACTTTCAAAAAGTCTTACCTGTAGGCCACCTGTGTGTTGAAAAAAAGATGAGCGAAAAATATCCCCTAGAAAGAATATTAATATAAAAATCAGCAAGAAGATTATAACCCAAGTGGTCTTTTTTTTACTTTTTCGTTTTATTCTCAATTTAGTCTCCATAGTTTTTTATTATAAAACAAAAAGGCCTAATCTTGAAAGGCCTTTGAGAATTGAAATTATAGGCACTATTAAGGGGACTACCTACTCTCACCCAAAAGGGCTACCATCGGCCTTGCCGTCTTTCACTTCCGTGTTCGGGATGGGAACGGGTGGAACAACAGCAGTATAGTCCCCTTAATAGTATCTACAATTTTTTTTAAGGAAACCTAAGATGAGAGCCGGGATTATATGGCTTATTAGTACCCCTTGGCTCAACCCGTTACCGGGCTTACACCTGGGGCCTATCAACCGGCTCATCTTGCCGGAGCCAAAGGAGGCCTTATCTTGGGGTGGGCTTCCCGCTTAGATGCCTTCAGCGGTTATCCCGTCCCAGCTTAGCTACCCAGCGGTGCCCCTGGCGGGACAGCTGGTACACCAGAGGCTGGTTCAGCGAGGTCCTCTCGTACTATCGCCGACTCCCCTCAAGCCTCCAGCGCCTGCGGCAGATAGGGACCGACCTGTCTCACGACGGTCTGAACCCAGCTCACGTACCCCTTTAATGGCCGAACAGGCCAACCCTTGGGAGCTGCTTCACCCCCAGGATGGGATGAGCCGACATCGAGGTGCCGAACAGGGCCGTTGATGTGGACTCGCGGGCCCTACCAGCCTGTTATCCCCGGGGTAACTTTTATCTGGTGATCTTCGGCGGTTCTACGAACCACCGTCGGTTCACTAAGCCCCCCTTTCGGGACTGCGCGGCTTATCCGCCTTGCAGTAAGGCCGGCTTATGCCTTTGCACGACCACTCCGATTTCCATCCGGAGCTAGCCGACCTTATGGACATCTCCGTTACCTTTTAGGAGATGAGCGCCCCACTCAAACTGCCCATCAGGCACTGTCCCCCTAGTGCTTCCCTTTTTGGGCTACACTTTCCGGAGTTAGAGTTAAGACCTTGAATGGTGGGTGTTCCATTGACGGCTCCACACCCCCCGGAGAGGATGCTTCATAGCCTCCCCACTACGCTATGCACCCAAGGCCAGAACTCAATACCTGACTGCAGTAAAGCTCCCGGGGTCTTTCCGTCTAGCCGCAGGTACCCGGCATCTTCACCGGGATTGCATTTTCATCGGGCAGCTCCCAGAGACAGCGCCCCAGTCGTGAAGCCTTTCATGCGGGCCGAAACTTACTCGGCAAGGGACTACGCTACCTTTGGACCCTCAGAGTTAGGGCCGACGTTTACCGGTGCTTCACTCAGTCAGCTCCCCCCGCAATTTTTTGTGGGGGGAACCGCCGAGTTTAACGAACCGGCACTGGTCAGGCCTCAGCCCCTATACATCCTCTTTCGAGTTAAGCAGGGACCTGTGTTTTTGATAAACAGTCGCCAGGGCAACTTTCGCTGCGCCCCCGCAAAAAGCAAAGCTTATGCGGGGGAGGCCTTATCCCGAAGTTACGGCCGCTTGTTTGCCGAGTTCCTTTGGGAGCTTTCACCCGTTCACCTTGGTACACTTACACCAGCCCACCTGTGTCGGTTTTGCGGTACGGATCCCTCACTAATCGATATATCGATATTTCGATATATCGAGAATGGGGCTTTTCTAGGAAGGTTGCTCGTCCGAGTTCACCCAAAATGGGCTTCCCCCTGGTCCTTGGATTTCTATAAAGAAATCCTTAGACAAGGAACGAGAATCCATTAACTCGCTCGGACTACTAACCTTCGCACCCCATCGAATTAGTGAAGGAGGGCCGGAATATTAACCGGCTGTCCTTCGGCTACCCCTTTCGGGTTCACCTTAGGTCCGCCTAACCCTTGGCTGATTGCCATTGCCAAGGAAACCTTGGGCTTTCGGTGGCCAGGGCTCTCACCTGGCTTGCGATTACTCATGCCAACATTCTCACTTCCTATCGCTCCATCCCGTCTTCCGACGAGACTTCAGTGCGATGGGAACGCTCCCCTACCAACCTCGCCCTCCGGGCGAGGCTCCCCATCTTCGGTAGTGAGCTTAAGCCCCGGTAAATCTTCGGCGCAGAATTCCTCGACTGGTGAGCTGTTACGCACTCTTTAAAGGATAGCTGCTTCTAAGCTAACCTCCCAGCTGTCTGAGGAATTCCACTTCCTTAGTTTGCACTAAGCTCACATTTAGGGACCTTAGATGGGGGTCTGGGCTGTTCCCCTCTCGACCAAGGAGCTTAGCCCCCTTGGTCTGACTGCCCGTCAACCTTTCCCGGCATTCGGAGTTTGGTTGAGATGTCCGGGAAAACCCAAAACATCTCATCCAGTGCTCTACCTCCGGGAAAGTATAAACGGACACTAGCCCTAAAGCTATTTCGGGGAGAACCAGCTATTTCCAGGCTCGATTAGCGTTTCACTGCTTACCCCAGGTCATCCCAGGGTTTTGCACGACCCACGGGTTCGGGCCTCCATTCCGCTTTCGCGGAACTTCACCCTGCCCAGGGTAAGATCGCCTGGCTTCGGGTCTTACCCCTTCCCCTAAGCGGGCTGTTAACCCTCGCTTTCACTACGCCTCCTCCCGTTTATGGCGGGATTAGACTTGGGGAAGAGATAAACTCGTTGGCTCATTAGGCAAAAGGCACGCCGTCACCCCGCTAAGCGGGGCTCCGACTCCTTGTGGGCAAGGCGGTTTCAGGTTCTATTTCACCGCCCTCACCGGGCTACTTTTCACCTTTCCCTCACGGTACTTAGTGCGCTATCGGTGACCGGGGAGTATTTAGCCTTGGCTGGTAGTCCAGCCTGCTTCCCACAGGGCTTCCGTTCCCTGTGGTACTTAGGGTAGATTCCAAGGAGCGTGAAGTTATTTTCGCCTACGGGACTTTCACCCTCTTTGGTTGCCCTTTCCAGGGACATTCGGCTAATAACCTCACCTAAGTGCTCTCCCTCAGCAGTCATCCCCCACAAAATGATCAACGATCACTACAGAGTTTGTGGGGGATAACCCTGACGGAATCTCCCTACAACCCCCACCTCGCGCTCCGCGCGAGGCAGGTTTGGGCTTGTTCCCTGTTCGCTCGCCGCTACTAAGGGAATCGCATGATCACTTAGTGACTAAGTGACTCAGTCACTAAGTGATCAAGTTTGCTTTCTTTTCCTCCGGCTACTGAGATGTTTCACTTCGCCGGGTTCGCCCTCCGCCTTTGGCGGAGTGCCTGGATATTACTCCAGGCGGGTTTCCCCATTCGGAGATCCCGGGATCAACGGTTGCTAGGCACCTCCCCCGGGCTTATCGCAGCCACGCCACGTCCTTCATCGCCTCCCGGTCCCGAGGCATCCACCACCTGCCCATAAACAATCCCGGCTCTCATCTTAGATTTCCTTATTTATTTTTCAAAGAACTTTCTGTCTCTATAGAATTTCTTCCAGTCAGATATTTCGCTCTACCTAAAGACCGCCTCAGAGAGGCGGCCTTTTGGTACTAAATATTTCCACACTCCTATGGACTGCCTCTCTGATAATCTCGGTATAAAATTATTTTTTCATTTCGCATAAATCTACTTATTATATTATCAAACCAAAAAATCCTGTCAAGTTTTTATTTCTTTAATCTCTCCTTTAGTGAAGTTAAAAGTTCAGCAGCAACATCCTTTCCTCCAAGACCAAAAGCAAGCCCACCAGCAATAGCAATGAGAGCTACTAACCCTTGGAAGAGAGTCAAAAGCAAATCTTTTCCAATGCCCAATTGTGTTAAAATGGCAAAAATGCCAAAAACCCAAATCGCCCATTTTACCATTGATGCTCCAAAACTAGCAAAACTAACTTTGGCTTTCTCAAGAGAAACGCGTGTCGCTTTCTCGGCAAAATTAGCAATAATTACTACCACTACAAATATTGCTATTGCAACTAAAAGATTTCCCAACCACGGAATAACTGAGCCATATAAAAATTCTGAAAAACCGGACGGTCTTACTAGAAGCTCAACAGCAATTGCTAAGAAGACTATAATTAAAATCCATTTACATAAAGCACCGATAAATTCTGAGATAGTAGTTCTAATTTCGGCTTTTTCCATTGCCTCTTTCCAGCCCCGTGCCTCAAAAAATTTATCTAACTTTAGTCTTTTTAATACCTCACTTATAATCTTCCCTACTACAGCTGCAATCAACCAACCGATGATAAAGATAATTAAGGCAGGTACAAATTTATAAAGAAAATTTAAAAACCCTACACCAAACTCTTCTAAACTTTTTGCTAAAATTGTTCCCCACTCATCCATGATTTTATTTGGTGTTTAATTATTTTCGACCTTTAAGATTTAATTATTTTATTATCTCTTAGTTAAGAAAAAATTGCAATTGTTTGTGGACCGTGCCGGATTTGAACCGGCTACCTCCGCCTTGCAAAGGCGGCGCTCTACCAAATTGAGCTAACGGCCCCCACCTCGTCCTCCGGGCGAAAAAATCCTAAATTCTAATTTCTAAATCCTAAACAAATTCTAAATTCTAATTTTTCAAATCTCAAACGTTTTTTATCTCTTGTTTAGAATATTGGAATTTGTGATTTGGGATTTGTTTAGGATTTCGGATTTGGTGCTTAGAATTTCCTTGTCCGAAGGACAAGGTTTGTGGGCGTGGGAGGATTCGAACCTCCGACCTTACCCTTATCAGGGGTACGCTCTAGCCAACTGAGCTACACGCCCGTTTAATGTATTTTAAACTAATTTAAATTTTAAAGCAACTGCTTATTTTTGTAAACAAATTTAAAAAGCGCTTTTTTGCGCTTTTTAAATTGGAGATGAACTTTTAGAGTCGCCCTGCTCTCCATTTTGGAGATAGATCCAATAGTCGAGTTTTTGGATGATTCGACCAACACCCTGGAAGTTAAAGAGGGAATTCCCGCTCTTCAACTTCCGTCGACCACTTGAAAAAAATGAGGTGGTCCACGACCAGGTTCCCCTAGCCGTGCCTTGTTACGACTTACTCCCTCTCACTGGGCCTGGCTTCGTCCCTCCTATAATGGAGAGCCTTCGGCCATTCCCAGCTCGCTTGAGTTGACGGGCGGTGAGTACAAGGGCCAGGAACATATTCATCGGCACGTGGCTGATTGCCGATTACTAGCGATTCCGGCTTCACGAGGGCGAGTTGCAGCCCTCGATCCGAACTGGGACCGGCTTTTAGGGATTAGCTCCCCCTTACGGGTTCGCAACCCGCTGTACCGGCCATTGTACCACGTGTGCAGCCCAGGGCGTAAGAGCCATGCTGATTTGGCGTCGTCCCCACCTTCCTCCGGCGTGTCGCCGGCAGTCCCCCGTGACACATGTAACACGGGGCGAGGGTTGCGCTCGTTACCCCACTTAAGGGAACACCTCAGGGCACGAGCTGACGACAACCATGCAGCACCTGTGCTGGTGTCCTTGTGGAGGCCCCACCTTTCGGTGGGGTTTCACCAGCATGTCAAGCCCTGGTAAGGTTCCTCGCTTATCGTCGAATTAAGCCACGTGGTCCACCGCTTGTGTGGCCCCCCGTCTATTCCTTTGAGTTTCAGCCTTGCGACCGTACTCCCCAGGCGGGGCACTTAACGCGTTAGCTTCGCCACTGGAAGGGTCGACACTTCCAATGGCTAGTGCCCATCGTTTAGGGCCAGGAATACCGGGGTATCTAATCCCGTTCTATCCCCTGGCTTTCGTCCCTCAGCGTCAGGAGCGCCCCAGCCGGCTGCCTTCGCTTTTGGTGTTCCGGTGGATATCAACGCATTTCACCGCTACACCCACCGTTCCACCGGCCTCTGACGCCCTCTAGTTGAGCAGTATCGCAGGCATTCCGCAGGTTAAGCCCGCGGTCTTTAACCTGCGACTTACCCAACCGCCTACGGACCCTTTACGCCCAGTAAATCCGGATAACGCTTGGGGCTCACGTCTTACCGCGGCTGCTGGCACGTGATTAGCAGCCCCTTATTCCTGGGGTAATGTCAACCCTGCCCAAAAAGACAGGGCTTCCTCCCCCAGAAAAGAGGTTTACACCCCGTAGGGCTTCATCCCTCACGCGGCGTCGCTGGGTCACCCTTTCGGGCATTGCCCAAGATTCTCGACTGCTGCCTCCCGTAGGAGTAGGGCCCGTATCTCAATGCCCTTGCCGGGGGTCATGCTCTCACACCCCCTACCCGTCATAGCCTTGGTGGGCCATTACCCCACCAACTAGCTGATGGGCCGCGGACCCCTCCCTAGGCGGCTTGCGCCTTTACCCCGCAGAACTTACGCTCCACGGGGACCATCGGATATTAGCCCGGATTTCTCCGGGTTATCCCCGACCTAGGGGCAGGTTATCCACGTGTTACTGGCCCGTCTGCCACTCCCCTCGCGCTCCGCGCGAGGAACTTGTGCGGAGCACAAGGGGCGTACGACTTGCATGCCTTATCCACGCCGCCAGCGTTCATCCTGAGCCAGGATCAAACTCTCAAAAGAAATCTATCTCCATCCTGGAGAAACAAGGCGACTCTAAAAATTCACCTCTTTATTTTTCAAAGAGCTCCTCTATATATTCTTTTTATCTTTATTAAGATTTTTGTCAAGCCCCACTTTTGTATGTTAAACTAATACAAGAAATTATTCAAAAGTATGAAAGAAGCAGCAATTGCAATTGATTTGGGAGCTACCAATTTAAGGGTAGCCATAATTTCAAAAAGGGGCAAATGTCTCAAAAAAATTCAAAGTAAAACCCCTAAAAAAGGGAGTTCACCTCAAATAATTATTACCGAGATCATTAGACTAATACAAATTATATTAAAAGATAGCAAAACAAATTTTAAAGGTATTTGCGTAAGTGCTGCTGGTCCAATTGATCATCAAAAAGGCGAGATAGTTAATCCTCCCAATATTCCTTTTAAAAAAATACCAATCATCAAACCTTTAAACAAATTCTTCAAACTTCCTGTATCGCTTTATAACGATTGTAATGCAGCTGTATGGGGAGAGAAGCATTTTGGAGCTGGAAGAAAATTTAAAAATATTGTTTACATCACAATTTCATCGGGTATTGGAGGAGGTGCGATTGTAGATGGGCATCTATTATTAGGAAAAAGCGGAAGTGCTGTAGAAATTGGGCATTTTAAAATAGATACAAAATATAATTTTCCTTGTGGGTGTAAAAAAGGTAAAGGGCACTGGGAAGGATATTGTTCAGGCAATAACTTACCACGATTTTTTAAATTTTGGTTGAAGAAAAACAAAATAAAATTTTCTGCAAAGAATATCAAAACATCGAAAGATATTTTTGGCTCAGCAAGAAAAAAGGAAAAAATTGTTTTAAGGTTCTTGGAAGAAATTGGAAAGCTAAACGCAGCAGGGCTAAACAATGTTATTGTAGCTTATGATCCAGAAATTATAACTTTGGGAGGAAGTGTTGTTTTGTGCAACAAAGAATTTATTTTCCCATATTTTAGAAAATATCTCGAAAACTATTTAAAGGTGCCCAAGATAATAGTTACTCCTCTCAAAGAAGATGTAGTCTTGTTCGGTGCGGCCAGTTTGGTCTTCTGGCCACCAATTTAAATGGTCAAAATATGGCCAATTTTTCAAATAGCAAATTTCATAAATTATTTTTTAAATTTTCTTTTGTATTTCTTGGTTTCCTTTCTTTAATAATCCAAACAATTTTTTTACGTGAACTTATTGCCACTCTATATGGCCACGAATTCTTTGTGGGCATTATTTTGGCCAGTTGGCTAATTTGGGTAGCAATAGGTAGTTTAGTGGCCAATCGGTACATTTTAAAATCCTCTGTTTTTAAATTATTAAATATTTTACCTCTTTTAATTTCTTTTATCTTGCTCGCAGAGATTTTGTTGTTGCGCTATCTAAAATCATTTTTGGGGTTTGCGGGTGAAATTCCAAACCTTTTAAATGGAATTCTAATTGGAATTCTTCTGCCGCTACCTATATGTTTTTTTCTTGGCAACTGGTGGACCTTGGCGACAAGATATTTTTCAATTCTAAATAAAAATATTGCCACTGTAAGTTTGGGGTATTTTTGGGAAACATTAGGGTTTATTTTAGGGGGGCTTCTTCTTAGCTTTGCTTTGGTTTATTCCTCCTCTTTTTTAGTAATTTTTTTGTTGATATTTCTAAGCTTCTTCTTTTCTCTTTTTCTATTCAGGTATTCTATTTTTCAAATAGGAGTTGCTTGCATTTTGGGTATTTTATTATTTGCATTAAACTTTTATGCGATCGAAACTCTGGAACTTAAAACTCAATCTTTCCGATTCAAAAATCAAAACCTGCTTGCATCCTCAAATTCAAAATATGGTAATCTTTCTGTCACTCAGGCGGAAAACCAAATTAACTTTTATCAAAACGGGATTCTCGTTGGTTCAACTCAGACAGATGAACTTATCGAAGAAAAAATTCATTTTCCTTTGTTGGCCCATCCAAAACCTGAAAAAATTCTTTTAATTGGCGGTGGAATTAGTGGGACATTGCATCAGGCTTTAAAACATCCTGTTAAAACTATTTATTATGTAGAACTTGATCCAAAGTTAATTGAAATTGGTAAAAAGTTTCTTCCAAATGAGATAAGGCAAGATTTTGAAGACAAAAAAGTAAAATTAATATTTCAAGACGGTTTTTATTTCTTAAAAACAACTAATCAGAAATTCGATATAATTATCTTTAATCTGCCTGAGCCATCTAACCTGCTAATTAATCGATTTTACACAAAAGAGTTTTTTGAGATTACAAAGGCAAGGTTAAAAGAGGGGGGAATTTTTACCTTTACTCTCCCCTACTCTCTTACCTCCCCCAACCCAAACTTGTATTTCTTAAATGGTCTAATCTATCACACCTTAAAAGATGTTTATCCTGAGGTAAGAATTCTTTCCGAATATGCTAATCTTTTTCTTGCTTCAAGCAATCAAATAAATTTAGATCCTCAAAACCTTCTTGAAAGATTTCAAAAGCGGAATCTTCAAACCAGATTTTTCTCAAGAGAGTATCTAAAATACCGCTTGACTTCTCCTCGTAATGCTATTGTTGAAGAATCTTTAAAAAAGTTTCAAAAAACCAACTTACTAACTCATCCTTTGGCGTATTTTTATCAAACCTTATTTTGGCTTGATCGTTTAAATCCAAAAATGGCACAAGTTTTTTCTTGGTTTACCTCCTCAATATTTTGGAGTTTAATATTAGTTCTTTTTTTGATAATTATTTGGCTCTACCAGAAAAAAGAAAAATTAAACCTAAAACTAAGTTGTCTCTCAATGGCTACTGCTGGTTTTTCAATTATGAGTTTAGAGATGATTCTGCTTCTTTCTTATCAATCATCAGTCGGCCATCTTTATACAAAAGTCTCGCTTATTATTTCAGCGGTAATGTTGGGATTGGCTTTGGGCACTTGGCATGGCAAAAGAGTCCTTTCAATAAAACAAAACAAGAATGTCGTAAATCTGTTAAAAAAATCACATCTTTCTTTTGCAGTTTTTGGATTGGTTCTGATTCTCTTATCTTTCTATCTTTTTACTTTCCCTAACTGGTTAGTTGAGGTTATAGTTTTAATTTTAGGTATTATTGCTGGTTATTTAGGAGGGTTTATTTTTCCCTTAACAAACAAGATTTATCTTGAAAATTACAAAGAAAAAACAGGCACAATTTATAGTGCCGATTTAATTGGCTCTGCCTTTGGAGCAATTTTACCTTCTTTAATTTTAGTCCCTTATTTTGGGTTTTTTATAAGCTTGGGAGTGTTAATTATTTTAAATTGTTTTATGATAGGAATTCTTTTTCTAGTTAGGAAATAAAAGCTCTGTTTAAACCCGATTAAACATCTTGATTATAAGAAGCACCAACGAGGATGGCGATATTTTTCCTCCAAAAGTTAACAACAAAGGCGGTTGATTTTATCAACCGCCTTCATAGTTGTACAAAGACTAAAGAGCAACTTCTGTGGATAAGTAAATCGCAAAATGTGTTAATTCTCTCTCCCAACGAATACTACTTCCATAAACTGCGATCTTGAAGTGGGGAAGATTACTTTTTAGAGAAAATCCAAAAGTTTCATATGCGTCATAAAACATTCTGTGCTCCCAAGCTTCATTTATCTTTTCTACCAGTTTTTCTACGCCGAAAATTTTGCTAATATCATGCAAAGCATTTATTATCTCTTCAGGAAGATCATTTATCCCCCTAAACGGTCGTAAATAAGTTACCTCAATAAGAGTGATTGAGCGTCGCAAATTATCTGGTAGAAAAATAAGAGGCCTGTAGGGCCTTTTTGGGGGATTTGTGAAAAGCTTCTTATACCAAGGCTGTTCCTCCCACTTTCTTCTGGCTTTTAGATACATATCTAGAGTTCGTTCAAATTTTTCTTTCTTTATCCTTTCCAACTGTTCAATTCCCTCTGATAGCCCCTTACATTCTTCTCGGATATTCTGAAGCGCATCCTTGCTCTTATAAAATATCTTCTTATGAGATCTTTTTCCCATTTATTTTCACCTCCCTTTGGCAAATTTAAAGTACTTTTAAGATGTTTTTATAATACCATATATAGAAAGAATTTGCAACTAAGTGTTAAGCTCAATAGCTTAGAAAAAAAAGAGGCCTCTCCCAATTGGAGGAGACCGAAAAAAAGGCGTATTATTTGAGAGCGACAATCAGAACCTCTATTCTGAAAATACTTGAGCGGTGAAAATATAAATTTCTGTGTTTTTGTCTTTGTAGCAATCTAGGGACAAGCCTGCTTTTTGAGAGCAAAGTTCAGATAAGAATTTCTCAAGACTCCAGCCGGTTTCATCGGCAACTTGTGGCAAAAATACCCCCTGATTTAAACCCTGTCTAATAATTACTCCATGTT
>Ga0190336_1000085_pt1 | contig 17031 bp, 11 predicted proteins | sample 487204910_MG_FD_161651 | JGI IMG/M metagenome (GOLD analysis project Ga0190336, IMG submission 161651) | Hydrothermal vent sediment bacterial communities from Southern Trench, Guaymas Basin, Mexico - 4872-04-9-10_MG | ecosystem: Environmental > Aquatic > Marine > Hydrothermal vents > Sediment ...
CATAAGGTATATACACAGTCAGATACCGCTGCTGGCCATAATTACCGGCAGTGTCAGTTTCTGAGAATAACATTCCCAAATACTGCTCATTCGCATTATAAACCTTTATCTCAGCCTGTGTATTAGTCAAACATAACACAAGTAAGCAAAGCATTGCCAATAAGAACCTACCACTTAATGTTTTCAAAGCTCTCATGATTTGTATTTCCTTAATATTTGGTAATTTTAATTAAACTAACTCCATCTTTTCCATATTTTCCTGCTTATCATAATGATGAAATTTGGCCAGTTTCCTTTGAAGCAGAACATAATTTTTTAATTCTTTTGTTCAATAACCTTATACCTAGCCTTAACAATTACCTTAGTTCCTTTATCTACCTAAGCTTTAATAGTGCAAACTACGTTAATCACAAGGAACAAAAAACAATACCATGAGTAAAATTATTAAAGTCTTTAGCATTTTCTATTTTTCTTAAAATAGCTTATTATAGCAAAAAATGTCAAGAAAAAACTTAGTAATATTTCTGAATTTTTTATTTTTTATAAAGACTTTGTTATTTTTTATGATTTATAGGAAAGTTAGAAATAATTTAGCTCCCTATATTTTTAGCTTCAAAAGAGAGAAACTTAATTAGGGCGTTTGGGGGGTTTGGTCTTGACAGGCTGTTGAAAAGGTAGCTTTTTTACAGATAAATCATAGCTTTTTAGCATAGAAAGTGGTATAAATCCTTATCTTTATATTAGGAAGAAAGCCTATATGCCGGGGAAAAAGAATTTACAAACACCTTATATTTTATTACTTCAATATGGCAGATATAGTTCCTAAAAACCATATTTTAATACTGATCAATAAATATGTTGATTTTTCTTTCCTGCCTATCGGCAGACAGGTATCCGTGAAAAAGAAAGTATCTTTATAGTGATATAGGCAGACCATCCATTAACCCTGAAGTACTTATCCGTATGCTCCTTATTGGGTATCTTTATGGCATCACTTCAGAAAGAAAGTTATGTGAAGAACTCAAGATGCATCCCTCCGTATTGACAGGGAGGGATAAATGGTTAAAAAATGATTAAAGGTGGTGCAGCTTTTTCATAGATGAAATTCTATTACAATTGAAATCACTAAGGTTTATCCTCGTGATAACAAACGAATTTAAAAGAAGGAACACTCCTGCTCAACCCTCAGAGATTTTATGGTTTGCTTAAATTAGACCTTGATTTTCCACAGAGATGTCTCTGCAGCCTCCCTGACACGTGGATTTTCATCTTTTGCCAACTCTTTCAATAAAGGGAGGACTTCTTCTGGTTTTATCTCACCTATTTCTCCAAGAGCATCTGCCACACTCCATCTGACAAGTGGAAAATTATCTTTCGCCAGTTCTTTTAACAGCGGGAGAGTTTTTTCGGATTTAATCTTACCAATCTTTCCCAATGCATATGCCACTATCATTCTAACACCTCCATCATCATCCTTTGCTAGCCCCGTCAATATCAAGAGTGTTTCATCTGGTTTGGCCTCAGCAATCATTCCAAGAGCAATTGCCACTCTCCTTCTAATAGCGAAGGGTTCGTCTTTTGCTAGCTCTTTTAACAGCGGGAGAGCTTTTTCAGGTTTAATCTTACCAATCTTTCCAAGAATATATGCCACCCTCCATTTGACATCGAAATCAGTATCTGGATCTATTGCCAACTTTCCCAATGCAGGAATGATTTCAACCAAATCTTTTTTACATTCTTTAGATATTCCTTCTATAACTCCCTCCCGGTAATTTGGATGTCTAAAATCAATTCTTCCTGTCTCTGTTATATAAGCGGATGTATATCTTCTGATGGCATTCAAGTCTTCTGTAATCAATCCCCTGTGCCGCCTTTGCAGTAATTCAATGAGCTTTTCATAAACCATGTCAAATGTTTTCTCATCAAATCCCGGAAACAAGGCAACAGTGAAGATGAAATATTTCTTATTAAACTCTAAATTCAAAAACCAGTTTTTAGCAATTGTCTTAATGTGTTTCGCCGCTTCTATAGCCTCGTCTAATTCTTTTAAACCCTCTGTGACCTTTTTAAGTTCTTCTTTAACTAATATATCAATGTTGTGTGGGAAACGCAAATTATTAATTATTTTTTCTCTGTTTTCCTGTGCTATCGTCTCTTCCTTATCACTTATTTTACCTGTCTCACGATAGTAGCTCACATGTTTTTTAAATATTTTTCTTAGTGCATCATCCGAATAAGAGCCTTCCTGGCTAAACTCTATGATACGATCTTCTATGTGTGACAAGTATTCAGTGAATCTCGTTGGTCTCTTCTTTACTTCATCTAAAATTTGCTTTCTGGTTGTTATGATTACAAAATTATTATTGTTTTCTATAAGTTTTTCAATGTCATCTATATTGTTTGAATAATCTCCTAAATCACTAAAAGCTGAGCGACCAAAAGCATCATCAAAGATAATTGCCGAGTTTTTTAAGTTTTTGAACAGACCTATATCTTTCCTGCCTCCCTCTATCTTTATTATTCTTGCCAGGTTATGTTTTGTCCTTATGCAATTGGCGAGGTGCTGTGCCATGGAGGTCTTTCCGATGTTGGCATCACCAGTAATGACCAGAAAACTCCTTTTGTCGAGAATAGAATAAGCCTTCTCATATCCTTTAGGTTTAACGTAAACCTCGAGGATTCGCTTCAGTTCTGGTTCATCCTTACTTAAGATATAGGTCCTCAGTTCCTGTGGTACTTCTGGAGATACTGCTAGATATTGAGAAATTGCTCTCTTAATGTCTTCTTTGAATTCATCATCTCCTTTGATCTTTTTGTATTTGCATTTCTTAGATTTTACTGTCCGATAAAACCAATCTAATTCATCTTGCGGTATAACTGGATAATTTACTATCTTTAATTTCTCATCCGACACATAGCTTCCATCTATAAGGAAAACAAATGTTTTCACTCCGTTTTCTACTGCGGTTCTAAATTCATCAAATACCGCGGCTGAAAGTGTGTCATTCAGTATGAGAATCATAAATTTTGTATTCTCATTTTTTATCTTGTCCCGCCACCAATCTCTTGTGTGTTTTGAATCAGGAGGCTCGTCTTCAAAAAGAATAGGCTTGAAGGCATCCCCCATTTCTTTTATTGCTTCTTTGGCCAGCTTCCTCTTCTCTTTTTCAACACCTTCCATCCGGGAGCTTATGAAAATGTTAATGGGCATTACATCACCACTTAAAATATTGACAATATTTGATTATGTATAGTATTTTGCAGAAGTTGTCCATATCTAATGAGAATTGGGAAAGAAAAAAAGATATTTGAGAATGACAAAGATAGAGAAACTTTTTGGAAAATACTTGGTTCAGTAGTAAAAAGATACAACTTTTTATGTCATGCCTATTGTCTCATGAATAATCACTATCACTTTTTAGGAAGACACAGTTTTGTTCAAAAGATGAAAGAAATACCCAGAATTGAGAGGTTTGCCATAAGACCCAACCCAATCGGGTCAGCTAAAGTAGTGAGTTAGACACAAGTGAGTTAGTGAATTAGTTAACCCCCCTATTTTGCAACTCTAAGCCTTTAAGTCAGCCTTTTCTAACTCACTAAATCACTAGTCACTAGTCACTTCAGCCCTTTAGGGCTGCTGTCGCAATCCCCTCATTTAGGAGCCTCTTCATAAATAAAACGTTCACACGTTAACACGTTAAAACGTTCACACGGTATCCTCAAATCGGGTCAGCTAAAGTAGTGAGTTAGTGAATTAGTTAACCCCTCTCTATTTGCAACTCTAAGCCTTTAAGTCAGCCTTTTCTAATTTGGTTTAATGTATTCTCACTATGTATGTGGACATCTGCAAATACAAAAGGGGAAATAAAACATATAGAAGGGTGCTGTTGAGAGAAGGCTATAGAGAGGGTGGGAAGGCAAAACATCGCACACTTGCTAATCTTTCTCATTGTAGTGATGAAGAGATTGAGGCCATTCGGATTGCCCTTAATCGGCGGTAAGACTGGCCCAAAATCATGCTGTGGCAGAGATACTTAATCTTAATGAGTTTAATGAAGATGATCTTTACAAAACACTTGATTGGCTATATGAGCATAAAGAAAAGATAGAAAAGGCAAATAGATACCTTTATGAGCATAAAAGGGCAAAGATAGCGACACAGATAAGACATATAAAGAAGTATATTGTCAAGCTTAAACTGGATGGTCTTTTAGATGTAGAGGCCGATGAAGGGAAAAAGCAGTACAATCAAAATGGGACTAGTTCTTATGTGGAAGATTCGTTGTATTATCTGAACCATGCGGGATATAAGAAGCTAGCAAGAGAGGTTTATTTATTCGTCCATCAATTCAAGCCATTCCCTTTCACTTAATCCAGACTGCTCAATCATTGACTTCAATGTCTTAGGTGCAAATCTTTTTTGATTGATTATTACAGTAACCCGCATCTTTTGGCCTTTTACATAACCCACATATTGAAAATGGCTTCCTTTCTTTCTACTTAATTTAAAACCCTCTTTTTCGAGTATTTTTATAACCTTTCTGGAATCTAGTCTTAAAAGCCTTTTATCCAAGCACAGCCTCAGTCAGATTCAAAACATTCTTTTCCAGTATCCTGTCCCGGACTTCCTGTGCTTTTTGTTTAAAATATTTTATCCATTCTTCTACCGGTGCAGGCCGGGGAATAAACTCTTTTTCATCTCCTGATTCATATACATCTTCCAAATAAAGTTCTATCGCTTCTCTTATATTTTTCCTCGCTTCTTCAAGCGTCTCTCCCTGAGAAGCAACATTTAACTCCAGACATAATGCAGAATATAAATCACCTTCTTTTTCAATAAGAATATGCAAATCAAGTCTTCCCGCAGGGTTTGACTCCATTTTCTTCCCTCTGTTATACTCCTTCTTTCCATCACACTAACACGGCCTGGACAAAAAAGTCAAGTATTTTTGTGCCATAGGGAAGCCGAGGTGGCACTATTTCTGTCTACCATGTGGAGTATAAAGATTTACTTTTACAGCAAGTTTAAAAGAGAAATGCGAGTATTATCTGCGGAGTGCTTTTTCTTGTAAATGCAGCAATCTTGATTTTGTTTATGAAAGCTCATGAAACGAGAAAAGGATAAACTTAACAGAAAAGAAAAACGGTAAAATCAAAAAACAGTGTCTTGACATACGTTCCAAAACGCGACCAGGAGGTTTGGCTTATAACCTCATTTCCTTAGGGCAAGTCTCTTGGAAACCCACATAAATACCTTCTCCGCTTCTAACTCACTAAATCACTAGTCACTTCAGCCCTTTAGGGCTGCTGTCGCAATCCCCTCAAATCGGGTCAATGTTTTTAAATAAACGTTAACACGTTAGAACGTTAAAACGTTCACACGGTATCCTCAAATCGGGTCAATGTTTCTTACGCAAAAGCACCTATTTTTTCTTGCATATTATAGGAAACTTAACACCCTTTTTTCGGGAACCTCATTATTTCTATGGTTGCCTTTTTCCTATTTAACATACCTACCCCAGTGACTCCCCAAAAAACCATCAAAAATTCCCTTCGGGAACCTCTATGGTTTTTAGGGCACTTAGGAACACAAAGAAGGTTCCCGCAATTTTCTCCTATTCAGTTGTCAAAAGAGCTTAATTCTTTGAAACTTAATAGCATAATTTTTCATTTAAGACAAGAGAAATTTTATTCCCAAATCCGTAATAACTCTAAAAGAAAACCTACAAATATTTTTAAGACCGTGCCGTGTCTGCCAAACAGACAGGCCTGCCTGTCGGCAGACAGGAATGTTTTTAAAGATTGATTTCTAAATTTTGGGGAATGTTCAATAATTTTTAAACTTGATATTTTTTGCAAAATCGTGTAGTTGAATACTTAAAGGAGGTATAAACCAATGAGGTTTAAAATCATAAGGATAATAGTGGTTTTAGTTTTACTAATGGCTATAGGTTCATGGTCTCTTGCAAATCAGAGGGATCTTACTTTAAAACATCCTAAACTCTCTTCTCATATAGTGGGTTTAGTCAAGCTTTCTAAAGTTATCAATGGAAAGATTTTTTCTTTTCTAACTCTTTCTCCTAAAAAGGATATGGTTACCATAGTGATAATTTTGGATAAAAAGGAACATATGCCTCAAATTATTTCTCGTTTAGAAAGTTTAGGCGTTGAAATTGAGGCTAAATTTAATGCCATGCTTCAAGTGCTCTCTCCTCCTTCCATTATAAATACCATCGCTAGTTGGCCAGAGGTAAAATATATTCGTTTCCCCCATAAACTCACCCCTCATTATGTTAGTGAAGCTTTAGATAGAATGTATATCCGACAATGGCATGCCCAAGGATATCATGGTGAGGGAATAAATGTAGCAGTGATAGATAGTGATTTTAGCAATTATTCAGCACTGGTTGGAAGTGAGCTACCTCCTACATCAAACTTGGTAATAAAAAACTTTTCTACTTCTCCTACTGACACAGGTCATGGAACTGCCTGCGCGGAACTTATATATGATATTGTTCCTGGTCTTCAGCGTTTGTTTCTAGTTACTGCCAATACCGATGTGGAAGTTGGGGAAGCAGTGGATTGGCTTCTAAGTCAGGGAATACAAGTTATTTCTCTTTCAGCAGGGTTTGATAATGTCACTCCAGGAGATGGAACAGGCTTTGCATGTGATTTTGTGCGAAGAGCGGCTGAACATAATATCCTTTGGGTAAACTCTGCTGGTAATGAAGCAGGAAAATATTGGCAAGGTTATTTTTCTGACCCTGATGAAGATAATTGGCATAATTTCACCCCTTATGATGGAGGAAATTCTTTTTATGCAGTTCAAGGGGAAGATTTAGAAATAAGACTCACTTGGAATAAATGGCCAGTAACTGACCAAGATTATGATTTATTTTTGTATAGGGAGAATGGTAATGGGAGTTTTCAAGAAGTGGCTTCCTCTGAGAATTTACAGGCTGGAGAACAAGAGCCTTTGGAGACTATCAGCTATCATGTTCCACAATCAGGTAATTATGCGGTTTTCATTCGCAAAACTAAAGCCACAGGTGATGCTTGGTTGCGATTATTAATTTATGGAAATCCTGGCAAATATCCTGAATATAGGGTGGATTATGGAGAATTAACTTCTCCTGCAGATTCCCCTGATGCTTTAGCCGTTGGGGCAGTGAGTCTAAACTATGAAAGAGAATATTTTAGCTCTAGAGGACCTACTTTGGATGGACGAATCAAGCCCGATATCTGTGCACCAGATGGAGTAACTACTAGTACTTATGGTTATAAACTTTTTTATGGCACTAGTGCCTCTGCTGCCCATGTAGCAGGCACTGCTGCCCTGTTGCTCTCTGCTTCTCCCTATTATGACAGTAATATCCTCAAAACAGCCTTAATTACTCAGACCTATGCCCTTTCTGCACAACCAGATAACAATTATGGTCATGGTCTTTGTCAACTTATTTGGTCAAAACCCTATACTGCTTTGTCAAAGGTATTTGCTTCACGTTATCATATTGAGCAGGGGAATGAGGTGAGACTTACTGCTGTTCTGCTTAGAGGAGAAAAAGAAAAACAGGTGGACTTATATGCGGGAGTAATCTTACCTGATGGGAATATACTATTTTTTCAGGATATCTATGGCCATGTGATAGAGACACCCACACCTATATTTTCTGACTGGGCTCTTAGTACCGTATGGGGAGATACAGTTTTTACTCAGACGCAACTCAAAGGAAGCTATGTTTTTGGAGTTGTAATCGTCCCTCCAGGCGAAAGTGTGTTTGATGGCAGTAAATGGATTAGCTCTGATTTTATTGAATTTCTGGTAGATTAAGCTCGGTTATTTATTTCTCACCCTCATTCAGGCTATCCAATTGTGGTCTGCTTGAAGTTGAAAATACCAATGAAAAACCGGCCGCAAAGAAAGTGGTTCTAAATCTCCCTAGCTAATGCCTTAAAAAATGGATGGTCAATGCGCTCCGCTAAAGATAGAATGGTCTTTGTATCTTCCTTTTTTAAAGCCATATATGCATCTATTTGATAATTTCTATGCTCTTCCCATCGTTTTTTTACATCCTGTAAAATTTCATAGACTGCATAAAAGCGGTCTCCAGTTTCTTTTTCCATATCTTTTGTTTTAGCCATTCTCTCGTCACTTAAACTAGTTCTGTGCCATAATACGTAAGGGAAAATGGCCTGTAAATGTTCCAAGCTTACTTTGCTTTCTCCATTTATCCAAGCAAGCGCCTTGGCATAATGGAATAGACTTTGTTCAGCACGATGAGAAATACTGTAAAGGTCTGCACAAGCGAAATTTTTATAATGACAATCTCCACACCGAGAGAAATCTTTTTGTAAGCTTTTTTGGCAATAAACTTCTTGTCCCAAATAATCTAAAAATAGCTCTACATCTTCAGAGACAGAAATATTTTCAATTTCTTCTTTTATTTCTTGCATTTCTTCCTTACGAGGAATTTTTATGGAAATACCCTGTTCAGAAAACCTTTTTTCTATTTGCTCCTTAAATTCTGTAGAGATTTGGTTAATATATGCTTCCACCACTTCGGCCTGTTCAGTTCTGTTGTGGCTCAAGATAAAATTAAGCATTCTTGCCGCTAGAGTTTTGTGGCTTAAAATGCTGTCATCTATTCCTCTTCGCACTAACCTTTTCCTAATGGGATGAAGTCTTGTGGTCTCTACGGCTACATCAAAACGATCCAGAAGAGGGGGGATAATTTGAGTAGTACCTAAATCTTGGTAATTGATGGTAGCAAAGAATGCCTTTTGTTCTTTAAAAATTATGGTTTCTCCTCGCCAATTCCAGATATTTCTATCCACTTCATTGAGGAGCATACTCTGCTTTCCCACTGGAAGCCTATTTATTTCATCAATAATAACTACAGGGGCATAGGGAACTACTCGCCATCTTACTATTTCCTGTCCTTCTTTCTGAAGAGCGGCTAAGTCAAGAGTGGCCTTTATTTTTTCTTCTGTCTGCTCGGGATGGCCAAAAATAGTGGTGGCTTGCAAGAATTCTAAAGGAAGTCCTTTTATAAAGCTAGAAAGACGTTCACTGGAAGTTGTTTTACCACTTCCATAACTTCCATAAATGAGTTCCTTCCCATCTAAAATAAGGGTAATGATACCCAATAGTACCACAGGTTCATAACGTTCTTGACAAACAAACACTTCATCCCCGAAATAAAAATAATCTCTGGCTACCTGATATAAGTTTCTTATTTTCTCAATTGCTTGCATAAATTTAATTCTAACCTAAATAATTATTTTGGCCAAGGTATAAAATTTTTGTGAGGAGATTAGGAGAAGCAAATTTTCTCTTGACAGATATCTAGTTATATGATAATCACCAGACAGGTTTTATTAGGTTTCAAAGAAAGTGGAGGAGATTATGAATGGGAAGACAACTCAAAGTGTATTAGTAGTGGGTGGGGGAATGAGTGGTTTGACTGCAGCAGTAGAGATTGGAGAAGTAGGATATGATGTAGTAATCGTTGAGAGAAGACCATACTTAGGGGGACGTGTGGCTCAGTTACACCAATACTTCCCTAAGTTATGCCCTCCATATTGTGGTTTAGAGATCAACTTTAGAAGAATTAAAGACAACCCCCACATTAAATTTTTTACCTCAGCGGAAGTGGAAAAAATTTTAGGTCAGGCAGGTAACTTTGATGTAACTATCAAAATAAAACCTCGCTATGTCAACAGCAATTGCACTATATGTGGAAAGTGTGTTGAAGCTTGTCCTGAAGAAAGGACAGATGAGTTTAACTATGGTCTTTCTAAAACGAAGGCTATTTATCTGCCTCATGAAATGGCCTTTCCTGCCAAATACGCTATAGATGAGACTGCTTGCAATAAGTGTGGTAAATGTGTGGAAGCTTGCCCATACAATGCTATTGACCTAAACGAAGAAGTTAAAACTGTTGACCTAAAAGTAGGAGCCATTATTTGGGCCACGGGTTGGAAGCCTTATGATGCCACAAAGATGGATAAATTAGGATTTGGTAAATACCCAAATGTGATTACCAATGTAATGATGGAACGGTTGGCCGCAGTAAATGGTCCTACCAAGGGGAAGATATTACGACCTTCTGATCATAAGCCCCCAAAAAGTATAGCCTTTGTGCAATGTGCCGGGTCAAGAGATGAAAATCACCTACCCTATTGTTCTGCTATATGTTGTCTTGCTTCCATGAAACAAGCAAATTATATAAAAGAGCAATATCCTGATGCCAAGATTTATATCTTTTACATAGATTTACGTGCCTTTGGTAGATTTGAGGATTTCTATAATCGCATTAAAGAGCTTGAAAATGTATCTTTTATTAAAGGAAAAGTGGCTAACATTACAGAAACAAAGGATAAAACGCTCATTGTAGAAGCCGAGGACGCTTTAGCAGCAAAGAAAATAAAACAGGAAGTAGAAATGGTAGTTTTGGCTACAGGAATGATGCCAGTAACCGCAGAGGAAAAAGTTCCTGCTGAAGGTGTAGTTTATGATGAATTTAATTTCTTATCCGATTTAGAAGATGGTGGCATTTATGCGGCGGGATGTTCAAAGAGACCAATGGATGTAGCTTCCTGTGTTCAAGATGCTACTGGAGCAGCGATTAAGGCCATTCAAACTATTGTGAGGAGGTAATTTCCATGGAAAAAAAGCTTAGTGTTTATATTTGTACAGGTTGTGGCATTGGAGATGCAATAGATATTGAAAAACTTTCCCAAATGGTCACAGAAGAGTTTAAAGTCCCTTGTAAAACTCACTCAAGTTTATGTCTGGCCGAAGGGACAAAGATTATTAAAGAAGATATAGAAAAAGAGGGAATTAATACCATCGTGATTGCTGGTTGTTCACACCGGGTTAATTGGGATGTGTTTAATTTTGGTCCAGAGGTCATCGTAGAAAGGGCTAATATCAGAGAACTTGTGGCCTGGTGCCAGTCTCCCAAGACAGAATTTACCCAAGAGTTAGCTGAAGATAACTTAAAAATGTCTATAGCTAAGGCCCAAAAAGTGGAAATTCCAGAAGGTTATAAAGAAGAAGAAGAATATAACAAAACTATTTTGGTAGTTGGGGGTGGAATTACAGGTTTAACTGCGGCCTTAGAAGCAGCTAACGCTAACTATGATGTGGTTTTGTTGGAAAAAGAAGCCCAGTTAGGAGGTTGGGTAAGTAAGTGGTGGAAGGTGTATCCCAGGCATGCTCCTTATAAAGACTTAGAAGATTCTGATATAAATGAAAAAATTAGAGCTGTTCAACAAAATCCTAGAATTAAGGTATATACTTCTACTCTAATTGATAAAACAGAAGGACAACCTGGACATTTTAAAATTACTTTAAAACAGGGAGAGAACACAGAAGAAATTACTGTGGGCTCAATTATTTTGGCCACAGGTTGGAAACCTTATGATGCTAGTAAGCTGGAGGATTTAGGTTACGGTAAATTCCCTAATGTAATTACTCAGATTGAGATGGAAGAGTTGGCCAAAAAGGGTCAAATTACTTCCCCTGCAACAGGAAATCCAGTACAAAGTGTGGCTTTTATCCAGTGTGCAGGCCAAAGGAACCCGGAGCATTTACCTTATTGCTCTTCTTACTGTTGTTTAGTTGCTCTTAAACAGGCTAAATACGTGCGGGAGTTAAACCCCGAGGCAAAGGCTTACATTTTTTATAGAGATATGCGCACCCCAGGGCAGTTTGAAGAATTTTATAAAAATGCCCAAAATGATATAGGTATTTTTCTAACTAAAGGAGAGGTAGTTAGTATTAGCGAAAATTCAGACAAGAGCTTAAACATTGAAGTAGAACAAACCCTATTAGGAGAAAAAATCACCGTTAAAGCAGATTTAGTGGTTTTAGCCACTGGCATGGTATCCAGTTATGAAGGATTACCCACTACTAGAGAAGAAGTCTTTGAACGTTATGGTTTAACAGGACAAGAAGAGCCAGATGTGATTGAGAAGACTATTGCTGAAACCCCTCAGCCTTGGGTAGGTATTTTAAATTTACAATATCGTCAAGCACCAGAGATACCGGTTTTGAAATATAGCTTACCGGACTCTAATTTCATTTGTTTCCCTTATGAGTCCCGCCGAACAGGGATTTATGCTGCAGGTTGTGTGCGTCAACCCTTAGATATTGATGGCTGTATCAGAGATGCAAGGGGTGCAGCTTTAAAAGCCATCCAATGTATGGAATTAGAATCCAGAGGAGCAGCGGTCCATCCTAGAGCAGGAGATTTAAGTTTTCCTCAATTCTTTCTCCAGAGGTGCACCCAGTGTAAGAGATGTACTCAAGAATGTCCATTTGGGGCATTAGATGAAGATGAAAAAGGAACACCTAAACCCAACATATTTCGTTGCAGACGGTGTGGAGTGTGTATGGGTGCCTGTCCTGAGAGAATTGTAGGCTTTCAGAATTACAATATAGACATTATTTCTTCTATGATTAAGGCCATTTCTGTGCCTGAAGATGATGAAGAGAAACTGAGAATCCTTTGCTTAGCCTGTGAAAATGATGCTTATCCTGCCTTGGATATGGCTGGTATTAATCATATTAATTATTCACCTCTTTTGAGGGTCATTCCCATGCGCTGTCTAGGTTCCATGAATTTAGTATTCATTACTGATGCCCTCTCTAGAGGGATAGATGGAGTGCTCCTTTTAGGGTGTAAATTTGGAGATGATTATCAATGTCACTTTGTGAGAGGAAGTGAGTTGGCTGATTACCGAATGAGCAAATTACATGAGACATTGAGCAAATTAGGATTAGAGGCAGAAAGAGCAGAGTTAGTTCAAGTAGCCATTACTGATTACGACAAATTGCCAGGAATTATTGATAAATTCATAAATAGAATAAAAGAAATAGGACCTAATCCTTTTAAAGGATGGTAAAAAGGAGGTTAAAGATGGCAAATGGCCGTATGGTGGAACCAGATTTAAAGTTTATTAATGGGGTGATTGAATTAGGTGGGTCTTCTTTAAAAAAGTGTTTTCAATGTGCTACTTGTTCAGTGGTCTGTCCCCTTTCTCCAGATGATAGGCCTTTCCCCCGCAAACACATGATTTTAACCCAATGGGGACAAAGGGATGCATTAGTCAAGGATCCTACTATCTGGTTATGCCATAACTGTAATGATTGTTCTACTTATTGTCCCAGGGGAGCACGACCAGGGGATGTCTTGGGAGCTATCAGGGCATATGCCATTGCTGATTATGCCACTCCCAAATGGCTTTTTAACCTGGTAAGAGAACCAAAATACTTAATCTTGTTATTGGGCTTTCCTATAGTGCTATTCTTATTGATTGCTTTTCTTAACGGAAATTTGCCTCCTAAAGCAGAAGAGATTAAGCCCCATAATCTCATTCCTGTAATTACAGGTATAGACGTGGTTTTTATCCCCTTAAGCATTTTTTTAGCCTTTAGTCTTTTTAAAAGTCTTTCTCGTTTTTGGAAGGATATGACTGCAGGTATGGAGCCTCCTAGTAAATATCAAATGCTCCTCAAAGGGGGTTGGTGGGGAATAATTTTTTCTACTATTAAAGAAATTTTGGCTCATAGCCGCTTCAGAAAATGTGGAACTAGTCAGAATAGGGCTACTCCTCATCTTTTGCTCTTGTGGAGTTTTATCGGTCTACTTATTGTGACGGCGATAGTATTTATAGCTGAAGACTTCTTGCATGCAGAAGTGCCATTTTCTATGACCAATCCTGTGAAGATTTTGGCCAATGTGAGTGGCATAGCTTTAATTGTAGGCGCGGTAATGCTCCTTGCTAACCGTTTAAGTGATAAAGATACTGTTTCCACTTACTGGGATTGGAGTCTCATTGGAATGATTCTGGCAGTGGGTTTGACAGGTCTTGGGGCTGAGATATTTAGGCTGGTTAATATAGCTTCACTTGCTTATGGCATTTATGTGCTCCATTTGGCCTGTGTATTTGTTTTATTTATTTACTTACCTTACTCAAAGTTTGCCCATTTAGCTTATAGGACTTTAGCTATGGTTTATGAGCGTTATTCTACCAAGGAATAAATTTTTCTTGACAAATAGAAAAAAATGGGTGTATAGTAGAGAAAATTTTTAGAAGAAAGGGGGTGGAAGAAAAAGGGTGTTATGTAGATGCTATTTTGGTTGTGAAAAATAATAAAGAAGGAGGTTGAATATGTCAGCCGAAGGACAAGAACACTTGTGGGATAAAGAAGTAGAAGGCCATAGAACCTATGAAGATGTAAGAATTTTTACTGACGAACAGTTGAAAAATTACACCGAAGAAGAATTAAAGGAATTTAAGATTAAACATGACACTCCCATGGCTGATGAATTAGAAAAAGGGCCATGGCCTAGTGTAATAAGTGACATCAAAAGAGAAGCGTTACATAGGAGAAAGCTGGGTCAGGAAAATTTACAGGGGCCTATGGAATGTTGTGAAGATTTGTTAGGACAACTTGAGTTATCTTACATAGATATGGAAACTCACTGGAAACACGGTGGTATCATTGGAGTATTTGGCTATGGTGGTGGTGTAATTGGAAGATATTCTGATGCCCAAGAGAAATTCCCTGCTATTTGGGCATTTCATACTTTAAGAATTAATCAACCTTCCAGCAAGTTTTATACCACCGATTACTTAAGAGGGATGTGTGATGTTTGTGAATATCGGGGTAGTGGAATAATGAATATGCATGGCTCTACCGGTGATACTGTCTTTTTAGGAGCAGTTACGGAACAGTTAGAACCCATATTTTTTGATTTAACCCATGACCTGGGTGTGGATTTGGGTGGTTCGGGTTCAAATTTAAGAACTCCCTCTTGCTGTATTGGGAAGGCAAGATGTGAGTTTGCCATGATTGATACCCAGGATATGTGTTACGAGATGACCATGCATTATCAAGATGAATTACATAGACCAGCCTTCCCTTATAAATTTAAGTTTAAATTTGATGGATGTCCGAATTGCTGTGTAGCCTCTATTGCCCGTGCAGATATGTCTTATATTGGGATATGGAGGGATAATATTCGCATTGACCAGGAAGCAGTGAAGGCCTATGTAGCAGGAGAAATTGCACCCAATGCTGGAGCATTTTCAGGAAGAGATTGGGGTCCTTTTGATATACAAAAGGAAGTGATTGACCTTTGTCCTAGTAAATGCATGTCTTGGGATGGAAATGAACTGAAGATTAATGATGCTGAATGTGTGCGTTGTATGCATTGCATAAATGTAATGCCTAGGGCATTAAGAGTAGGTGCGGATCAGGGTCTATGTCTCTGTTTTGGAGCCAAGGCACCTATTTTAGAAGGGGCACAGATGTCTACCTTGACCATACCTTTTATGTATACAGAAAAGCCCTATGATAATCTGAAAGAGATTGTAGATAAGGTTTGGGATTGGTGGATGGAAGAAGGAAAGAACCGGGAGAGATTGGGTGAGTTAATTCAGCGGTTTGGTCTGAGGCAGTTCTTAGAAGTCCTTGAAATTCCAGCCATGCCTCAGATGGTAAAAGAGCCTCGTTCTAACCCCTATGTGTTCTTTAAAGAAGAAGAAGTGCCTGGTGGTTGGAAGAGAGATATTAAGGAATTCAGGAAGAAACATCCAAGATAAAAAATAGGAGGTGTGTTATGTCTAAAGGGAAATTTGGATATTATGACCCAGAAAATCCCATGAAAGATAGGATTACCGATATTGGTCCCCCACATTATTGGCAGATGTTTCCTCCTATTATCAGGAGGAATTATGGAAAATGGCTTTATCATGAGATTTTAGAGCCAGGGGTGTTAATGCATGTTTCTGAAACCGGAGAGAAGGTCTACACTGTGAGGGTAGGTCAGCCAAGATTGGTGACTGCAGAAAATATTCGGGAAATTTGTGATATCGCGGATAAATATTGTGATGGTTATGTGAGATGGACTACCAGAAATGCGGTTGAATTTATTGTGGATAGTGAAGAAAAAATGAAGGCCCTAAAGGAAGATTTAGAGAGCAGGAAACACGTTGGCGGTAGTTATAAGTTTCCTGTAGGGGGAACAGGTGCATCTATTACGGGTATTGTGCATACTCAGGGTTGGTTTCACTGCCATACCCCGGCTACTGATGCCTCTGGTTTGGTAAAGTCTGTGCATGATGTTTTATTTGACTATTTTAAAAATATGACATTACCGGCCAAGCTCAGGGTATCTATGGCTTGTTGTTTGAATATGTGTGGTGCAGTGCATTGTTCTGATATTGCTCTGCTTGGTTATCATCGTAAGCCTCCTATGATTGATGATGAGGTTTTGGATAAGGTTTGTGAAATTCCTTTGGTAGTGGCCGCTTGTCCTTTAGGGGCTATTCGTCCGGTGAAAGTAGAATTGGAAGATGGTACAAAAGTAAATAGTGTGCGGGTGAATGAACAGAGGTGCATGTTCTGTGGTAATTGTTATACCATGTGTATGGCCACTCCTTTAGCCGATAAAGAAGGAGACGGTGTGGCTATTTTGGCTGGGGGAAAAATTTCCAACCGCATTAGCCATCCCAAATTCTCTAAAGTGGTGGTGCCTATTTTGCCTAACGAGCCTCCACGCTGGCCCAGTGTATGCAAGACAGTAGTTCAGATTGTAGAAGCCTATGCCAAAGATGCCAGAAAATATGAGCGTTTAGGTGATTGGGCCGAAAGGATTGGATGGGAGAGGTTCTTTGAGAAGACAGGTTTGCCTTTTACTTGGCATATTTTGGATGATTATCGTTTGGCCTATGATACTTATAGGACTACTACCCAATTTAAGTTTACAGAACATGCCTGGGCGGTATCTAAGGCCGCAGGAGGTATTTAAACAAGGGTAACTTAAACATGGTATAGTGCTCCGCTTGTATGCATTGGCTCAGCAAGCGGGGCCTATATTTTTTTGATGGATAAAAATCGCGGCGAGGGGGTTGTTTTTTTTAAAAAATTGTGATAAGAAGAGTGTAAAAATTTTTGGTTTAAAAGGAGTTAAATATGGCCTCATTAGAAGAAATAAAAGAAGCTATTATCGCCTA
>Ga0190336_1000088_pt1 | contig 16954 bp, 16 predicted proteins | sample 487204910_MG_FD_161651 | JGI IMG/M metagenome (GOLD analysis project Ga0190336, IMG submission 161651) | Hydrothermal vent sediment bacterial communities from Southern Trench, Guaymas Basin, Mexico - 4872-04-9-10_MG | ecosystem: Environmental > Aquatic > Marine > Hydrothermal vents > Sediment ...
GTCTCCAATTACGAGTTTTCCTTCTGGTCTGAGAATATAAACATCCTTGAATTTCTCCTTTGTAACCTTCAACATTTTTAACCTCCTAATAGTTCTTAGCTATAAGATAAAACAAATGTCGTTTTTTTTCAAGAATTATAATTCCTATTTTTTTAGTATAAAATATTGACACGCTTTATTTTAGAATTTATAATACTCATCCTGGAGGAAAATGGTGTCCCTATTAGAATTACCAATTGGAACGAAAGCCAGGGTTGTGGCCATTCGTGGAGGAATGTCAAGAATGAGAGTCATGACCCTGGGGCTAAGAGAAGGTGATGAAATAGAACTCTTATATAAAGGAGCCTTTGGCGGTCCTGTGCTTGTTAAAAACCTTACTAACGGGACTCAAATTGCTGTAGGAAGAGGGATGGCTTCTAAAATTTACGTTGCCCCATTATGAAAAAGGTAGTTCTTTTAGGACAACCTAATTGTGGAAAATCCTCTTTTTTCTCTCAGATATCAGGAATAAAGGTTCAGACATCTAATTTTCCTGGAACAACTGTTAAGCTTTCCAGAGCAAAAGTAAAATTCTACTCCCAGGAATACGAATTCATAGACCTTCCAGGCACATATTCCCTTTTCCCCACTGATGAAGCAGAAGAAGCAACATTGAATTTTCTCATCAATGAAGACTACGACATTATTGTAAATGTAATAGATGCTTCTCTAATATGGAGGTCTCTTGAACTTACTCTGGAACTTACCGAGCTTGAAAAGCCCATGGTAATCATTTTGAATATGATGGATGAAGCTGAGAGAAAAGGTATAAAAATAAATATTGAAAAACTTTCAGAAATTCTTGGGGTACCTGTAGTCTCTGCGATAGCAATTCACGGTAAGGGCATTTTTGAAGCTGTAAGAAGCCTGAAATATGCAAGAATACCTAACAAAATTCCTTTTACAAAACATATAGAAGAAGCAGTATCCCTACTGGGGGAAAAGGTGGGTAATCGTTTCTTGGCAATAAAATACATTGAAGGAGTTCTACCTCCCAAAAAAGAAATAGTTAAGGACATAAGGAAAATACAGGAAGAATTCACAAGATTGCATGGACTGCCGGCGTATGAAGTAATCTCCGCAGAAAGGCATCATCTTTCAATGAAAATAGCTGAACAGGTTACTGAAAGAAAGTTCTCAAAGAAAATCAGTTTTGACGAAAAGCTCGACAGATTTCTCTTACATCCTGTTTTTGGATATTTTTTCCTGGTTCTCTCTTTTGTTTTGATTTTTGCCACAGCTTTCTTTATAGGAAGTCTTCTCGAAGACCTGATGGTAACTCCTCTTGAAAATCTCTCAGAATTGCTCGTCTCCAGCATAAGTTCTCCTTTTCTCAAAGAGATAGCCTCTTCCACTATGGATGGAATAACAGGAGGTTTAGGTATAGTTTTACCTTATTTTATCCCCCTGGTTTTCCTTTTATCTCTCTTCGAAGAAATTGGATACCTTTCAAGAATAGCTTTCCTCACAGATGCACTAATGCATAAAATTGGTCTTCATGGTAAGGCAATAGTCCCTTTCCTCCTTGGATATGGATGTACTGTACCTGCCCTTATGTCCACACGAATTCTTGAGAATAAAAGGGATAGGGTGCTTTCCGCTCTACTCATTCCATTTGTTCCGTGCTCTGCAAGGACAGCCGTAATTCTTGCTATGGTAGGCTATTTTCTGGGCTTCTGGTATGCCATAGCCTTTTATTTTGCAAATATAATAGTTATCGCAATAGTGGGCAAACTTCTTTCAATACTCAAAAAGGAACCATCCCCGGAGTTAATTCTGGAAGTTCCCACATATAAAATTCCTTCTCTCAAAATAACTTTTAAAAAACTACTGTTTCAAATTGAGGAATTTGTTTTCTATGCCTGGCCCATACTTATAGCTGGAAGCATATTTCTTGGCATACTGGAGGCCACAGGGATAAATTATTATACGAACATTATCTTTGCACCGCTAATGAAAGCACTTTCTCTTCCTCCAAATCTGGGAATAACACTTGTTTTCGGTTTCTTAAGAAAGGAACTAACTCTCGTTATGGCCGCAGGTGCTCTTGGAGTGGAAGTCACCAGGCTTCATACTGTCCTTTCTGTAAAACAAATACTGGTATTCACAACCTTCGTAACTTTCTACATTCCATGTCTTTCATCGGTTGCAACTCAATGGAGAGAATTTGGGGCAAAGGTTGTAGGAATGTCCATTGTCCTTTCTATGAGCGTTGCATTCTTATTATCCTTTCTACTATCGGTTATTATTTAAAGTATACCAGTTTAAAATAATAGGAAATTTAAGTCTGCATCCGTTCTAACTTCGCCAGCAAAAAGAATTATTCCAAATATTTATACAGTTCAGAACATGTCCCTGAAGCTATTCAAATGGAATCTGTTACCATTCTCTTGTATTTATTCCTTTTTTAAAATATCCTTTTCATGATGATTTTCGTGGATGCCAGAGAAATTCAGGGAGAAGTTTACGGAGTTGGAAGATATTTAAAAAATCTGCTAAGAGAATGGAGTGCCTATTGCAAATGTTTCACCCTCATATTCACAAGAAAACCATCCTTTAATTTGCCTTACGAATTTATCATCCTCAAAGGAGATGGTAGATGGAAATGGGAGCATACAAAACTTAGAAAATTTCTTAACAGCAGGAAAGAATCTCCCTATTTCACCCCTGGTTATACCTTACCTCTGGCAATAAAAAATCCAGCAGCCTTCGTTCTCCACGACATATCCTTCATTGACCATCCTGAGTGGTTCAACCCGAGGGAAAGATTAAAGTTGAAATTCCTATCCTATACTTCTTCAAAAAGAGCTTCTATAATTTTTACCGTCTCTCATTTCTCGAAGGAAAGGATTATTGAAAGGCTAAAAGTTCCTGCTCACAAAATAATAATAGCTCAGCAGGGATTGGACCCTGAAATAAGATTTGATCCGCAAGCAGCAGAGAAATTCAGGGAAAAATACAAAATAAAAGGGAAGATTATCCTTTACGTGGGGGCAATCTTCCGCAGAAGAAACGTTCCGCTACTGATAAAGGCATTCGAAATCTTAAAGGCGGAAATAAACTCATCCCTGGTTCTTGTTGGAAAAAATAGAAGCTGGCCACCTTTTAATCTGGAAGAATTTATTGAAGGCAACGACCGTATTTATCATTTTAATTATCTACCCCAGGAAGAACTTTTAGGAGCTTACTCAGCGGCAGATCTTTTTGTTTTTCTTTCTGAATATGAAGGCTTTGGCATGACTCCCATGGAAGCTATTGCCTGTAATACCCCGGTAATTCTCTATCCTGCAGAAGCATTAAAGGAAATTTATGGAGAATCAGTGCTATATCTTGAAGAGAAATCACCATCTCTCTTAAAAGACATTATGCTCTCTATTCTTGAGGATGAAGAACTCAGGGGAAAAATTATGAAAAGGGCAAAGGAAAGAATCAAGCTTTACTCCTGGGAAAATGGCGCACGCAAAATAAAGGAGGCATTATTTGAGCTTGACCCTATCTGTAATAATAGTCAATTATAACTCAGGAAGATTTCTAAAAAGAGCTCTGGATTCTGTTAAAGGAACGTCAGCGGTGAAATATGAAATAATTGTGGTAGATAATGCATCCACTGATGAATCTCTTAAACTAATAGAAAATGAAAATGTAAAACTAATAAGGCTGAATGAAAATATCGGATTTGGCCCTGCCAATAATATAGGACTGAAGGAAGCCAGGGGAGAGTTTATTTTATTTCTAAATCCGGATGCAGAGTTGCTTCCAGAAAGCATCAACCAGATGTTAGAGATTTTTAAGGAGCCAAAAGCAGGTGCAACATCCTGTATCCTCGTTTTCCCCGATGGAAAATTTCAGCCTTCATTTGGCCTAATGGACAAAGGGATTATAGGAGAATTTTTTGACAAATTTATTGCGAGCTGGTTTCTGCCAGTTTACCTGAAATTAAAGAAAAAACCGTTTGAAGTAAACTGGCTTTCCGGCGCTGCAATATTGACCAAGCAAGAGGTTCTGGAAAAGATTGGAGGTTTTGACCCGAAATTTTTCCTTTACATGGAAGATGTTGACCTATGCAGAAGAATTAGATTAGCCGGGTATAGGATCATTTTAAATCCCAATTGTAGAGTTATCCACCATCTTGGAAAAAGCGGAGGGAAGAAAGATAGAGCATTTTTCGAATCAAAAAGAAGCCAGCTAACCTACTATAAAAAATGGAAATCTTCGTTTCAGAATTGGCTCATAAAAAAATATTTGAAGTTAAGACTGGGAAAGGATTTCAAAAAGTTAAGTGTTTAATTCAATTGCTTTTTTTCTGCTGTAGAAATTTATCCCTGCATTCTTTGGAACAAAAATAAACGGTCTCATTCTTCCATGTCAATTTCACAGCTTCTTCTTCATCCACATAAACGCCACAGACAGGGTCTTTAAAAAGACGCCGGGGCTGGTTGGGATTACTCCTTGCAGTCTTTTTCCTCGCACTTCCCCTTGGCCAAAAAAGAAGGTAAGCTATTAGTATAATGATCAAAAGATAAAGGAATAACATGGTATTAAATGATACTTCAAAGGGAGAAATTTGGTCAAATGAAATTAGGTATTGACATAAGACCTTTACTCTCAAGACCTACTGGCGTCGGGATCTGGTTAATGGGACTGCTCTCATCCCTGAAGAATAAAACTTCACACGAATTTGTTTATTTTTCTTCATCTCTTAAAGATTCTCCTGATGATAATCTGAAAAGACAGCTTCCTGAAGGTCTTTATATCCACCGAAGAATACCTGTTAGAATTCTTGATAGACTTCTTCTAAATATTTTTTGGCCAGATTTCGAAATACTTACAGGGATGAAGGTTGACTTAACCCTATCCCCTACTCCTATATATTTCCCGACTTCAGGGAAAAAAATAATCACAATACATGACCTTTTTTTCTACGAATACCCGGAAAGTGCAGGAAAATTCCGTATGTACTCCAAAGTGTTAAAAAAGAGTATAAAAAATGCTGATCTTATTATTGCTGTTTCCAATTATACTTATAAAAAACTTCTTTCCTATTTCCCTGAAGCCAGTGGAAAAACAAAAGTAATATATGAAGGGTTGAGAAAATTTCCTGAACCCCAGAGAATAGAGGCACTTCCTCAAAAATTTCTCCTTTTTGTGGGTAGTTGTATTCCGAGAAAAAATCCTGATTTCGCCATAGAAGTCTCAGAACTGAGCGGACTATCTCTTGTTATTGTGGGAAGTTGTGAAAAAAAGAGCAGAAAAATTTTGACTTTGGGATATGTATCGGATGGGAAACTTCGATACCTTTACGAAAACGCCTTCGCTCTTGTTTTTCCTTCACTGGATGAAGGATTTGGCCTTCCGGTGTTAGAAGCTATGAGGTTCGGACTTCCTGTAATCGCTCTTAAGAAAGGAGCAATTCCTGAGGTAGGAGGAGAAGCAATTCTTTATGGAAAAACTCCGGAAGAATTTGCAAAACTTATTGAAAAACTTAAGGATGATGAATTCAGAGAAATGGTTGCACAGAGAGAAAAGGAACGCTCCAGAAATTTTTCCTGGGAAAAGGCAGGGAATGAATTTTTGAAGGCTCTGGAGGAATTATGAAATTTGGTTACAGCCAGCCATATTTCATTCCATGGCCCGGCTTTTTCTACAGAGCCGCATCAGTGGACAAATTCATATTAATGGACTCGGTACAATTCCCCAGAGGGTTTACATGGATCAACAGGAACAGAATTAAGGGAAAAGATGGAGAATTATGGTTGACTGTACCTGTATGCAGGAAAGGTAAAGGGTTACAGAAAATCAACGAAGTGGAAATATATTACGGTGAAAACTGGATAAAAAAGCATCTTCATTCCATAAAACATTCCTACAAAAACTCTCCTTATTTTGAGGAAATCTTTCCAGAAATTGAAAGAATTTATCTTCTAAAGAGAAAATATTTAATGGATTTTTTACTCCCACTAATTGAACTCATTCGCAACAAATTCAAAACCAGTAATAATTTCCTCCTGCTGTCAGACCTCGGTATCGATGGCAAAAAGGAATACCTTTTACTGAACATAGCTGAAAAGCTGGGAGCAGATACTATTGTAATACACAAACAGGCACTATCCCATCTTAACATTGAAGTTTTGGCAAAAAGAGGGTTAAACTTAGAAATTTTAAAGTACCGTCACCCTGTATACCCTCAACTGTGGGGCGAATTTCTAAAAGACCTCTCCTCTCTCGACATACTCTTCAACCTTGGTCATTTAGCGTGGAATACTGTTCTTAAATGGCAAAAATCAGGATGAATTACCAGGATATTCAAGGATTTCTATTTCCTCTTTCTCTGTATTAATAAGCATTGCCGTGGCTTTTCCTGTCAAATAACCGCATGCTTCTCCTGGATTTAAAATCCAGGATCTGCCTTCCCTCCTCTTTACAAGCTCATGGGTATGACCATAAATTATAAAATCGTATTCCCCGCTTTTTGTAGCAGCTTTTAAAGCAAAGGGTTCATGCATCAAGAAAAACTTTTTTCCCCCGAGCTCAATTTCTATAGGACCGGGCCTTATCTCTCCCCCGAACTTTTCTATGGTATCTCTTAAAAAGAGTCTTTCTCCACAGTTATTTCCGAAAACAGCTATAAATTTAAAAGGGGAAAATGGCTTTGCTGCAAAAGGTGCTATTATATCGCCTGCATGAAGAATAACCTCAACTCCTTTTCTTCCAAATTCAAGCGCAAACCATTTAATAACTTCCATTCTGTCATGGGTATCTGAAATCAACCCTATTTTCATCCCTTTGCCTCCGTCCAGTTTTTACCGTATGCAATGTCCACAACAAGAGGAACCTTAAGCTCAAATACGTTTTCCATCTTTCCCTTCACAAGACTTTTAACTTTCTCCATTTCTCCCTCAGGAACCTCAAAAATGAGCTCATCGTGAACCTGCATAATCATCCTTGTTTTATACCCTTTTTCCTTAAGAGCTTTCCACACATCTATCATGGCTTTTTTCATAATGTCTGCGGCAGTACCCTGAATCGGGGTATTCATCGCTATTCTTTCTCCAGATGCCTGAATATTTTTATTGGTGGATTTAAGTTCAGGAATTTTCCTTTTCCTGCCAAACAGAGTTTGTACATACCCTTTTTCTCTGGCCTCTGCCACTGTCTTATCTATGAACTCCTTCACACCGGGATACTTCTCGAAATATCGTTTTATAAAATCAGAAGCCTGATGAACATCCACTCCAAGCTCTTTTGAGAGGGAATAAGCGGAAGTCCCATAAATAATGCTGAAATTAATTATCTTTGCTCTTCTTCTTTTCTCGTCAGCAGGAAGGTCAAGGTCGCCGAAAACCTCTCTTGCAGTAGCAGAATGGATATCTTCTCCCCTTTTAAACGCATTTATAAGATTTTCATCTCCGCTCATATGTGCCATAACTCGAAGCTCTATCTGAGAATAATCAGCAGAAAGAAGATAATTGCCTTCCTCCGCAATAAATGCCTCCCTTACCTTTTTCCCCAGATCACCCCTTATGGGAATGTTCTGAAGATTCGGATCAGACGAGGAAAGTCTCCCGGTCGCTGTTACAGTCTGATTATAAGAAGTATGAACTCTGCCGGTTTGGGGGTTTATCATTTGGGGAAGAGAATCAATATATGTTGATTTCACCTTAGAAAGCTGTCTATATTTAAGAACCAGTGCTGGAACCTCGTGTAGGGATGCAAGTTCCTTCAAAACTTCCATATCAGTGGAATAACCCTTTGTCTTTTTGGTCTTTTTAATAAGAGGTAAGTTTAGTTTTTCGAAAAGAACCTCTCCAAGTTGCTTTGGAGAATTTATGTTAAACTTAACCCCAGACTTCTTATAAATCTGGGCCTCAAGCTCATCCAGTTCCTTCTGAAGTTCTTCAGAAAGCTTTTTCAATTTATTAACATCCAGCTTTACTCCTGCCATCTCCATATCAGCAAGAACCTTTACAAGGGGAAGTTCAAGCTCTCTATAGAGAGATTCCAGGCCTTCTTCTACAACCCTTGGGTAAAGTGTTTCACATAACCTTAAACTAAAATCCGAATCTTCGCAGCTGTATTTAGCTGCAATGTTAAGGTCAATGGACTGAAATTTCAATTTACCCTTTGAGGTAATCTCCCTGTAAGACTTTTTCTTTATCCCAAAAACATCCAACACTAAAGATTCAAGATTGTGGGATCTCTTTTCTGGAGAAAGAAGATAGGATAAAAGCATGGAGTCTTTGTCCAGTCCTCTGACCTCCACCCCTAAACGATTCAAAACTATAATGTCGTATTTAAGGTTATGTCCGTATTTTTTAATCTCTTCATTTGACAGAATTGATGAAAATTCCCTCAGAACTTCATCAATAGGCATGGAAATCTCATCATGAGATACAGGCACGTAATATGCTTCCCCTTCTTTGAAAGAAAAGGAAATCCCCAGAAGTTTAGCCCATACAGGCCTTTCATCTGTGGTTTCGGTATCAAAGGAAATTTTATCCTTTACACCGCGAAGTATTTTTCTCAGTTCCTCCAGGTCTTTTATAATCCTGTAATTACCATTAGCGCCATCTTCTTCCTTTGTGTATTCTTTCAATAAGGACGTAAATTCAAGTTCCCTCAATAAAGGAAGGAGTTTTTCAAGGTCAGGTTCTTGCAGTCGGTAATTTTCTATATTAATATCCACAGGAAGGTCAGAATCTATCAACACCAGTTCCCTGCTTAGTTTCAAGTTTTCCATGTTTTCTTCTATAGCTTTCCTTATCCTTGGCTTAACCCTATCAAGGTTTCTGAGAAGTTCGTCTATTGACCCAAACTCTTTTATTAGCTCCTTGGCTGTTTTATCCCCAATTCCTTTTACCCCGGGTATGTTATCCACTTGATCCCCCATAAGCGCCAGGTAGTCAACAACCTGAGCAGGTTCTATACCGTATATATCTTTACAATTCTCCTTTGTTATGTACATTTCTCTACCAGGATGGTAAATTTTTATACCGTGGTCCAATATCTGAAGAAGGTCTTTGTCTGAGGTAACAATAACAGCTTCATAGCCCATCCTGCTTAGCTTTTTTGCAATGGAAGCCATAAGGTCATCCGCTTCATACCCTGGATTTTCTATATAAGGAATTCTCATAGCTTCAAGGAGTTTCTTTACATACGGCACCTGAATCTCCAATTCATCGGGCATCGGCTTTCTCTGGGCTTTGTACTGCTCAAAGAGTTGATGCCTTACGGTTTTTCCTTTTACATCAAATGCCACGATCAAATATTCAGGTTTTTCCTCCTTAATCAGCTTCCTAAGAATATTATGAAATCCATAAATTGCGTTTGTTGGCAGGCCCTTGGAGTTCATCAATCTTGGAAGGGCATAAAAACTTCTGTAGAGAACAGAACTTCCGTCAATAATGAAAACTCTACCCTTCATCAATCCACTTTAAACCATTTTTCGTCCAGGCCCTGAGATCTCACCTCAACGGAAACAATGATAATATAAGGTTTTTCAACTTGAGGAGCAGGAAGGGAGATGGATACATTACCATCATCATCTATTGGCTCTTTTACCAGAAACATTCTTTTTCCATCAGGAAGTTTAAGTGATACTTCAACAAAGGAATTTTTTATTTTTTCAGGGTCAGCACATTTAACATGTGCCTTTATTTTAAGGTATATATCTTCAAATCGAAAATCCTGAACATTCAGATGAACTTTCTTGAACCTGGATATACTCTTAAATAAGAGCTCTTCAAAGGACTCTTCTTCTTTCTTTGCCTTTTCTGCCTTACCTGCCCCAAGGATCAACTCATCGAAACTGCCGGATTTAAGGTCCGCAATCATTTCCTGATGCTGTTTTACCATAAGTTTCTTTATTTTAGTTTCAAGGTCGCTTTCTCCAACCATATACTCATATGGTGTTTTTTTCGATGCAACGATCATACCTTCAAAATACAAAAGTGTTTCCACTACCGGATTTTTAGGGCCCTTGTCTTCCGTTTGGATATGAAAGTTTTTTCCTTTGTACTTTACGTCAGTATTAAATCCTGTAATCATCAAAGAAATTTTATTACGCCTGAAAAATTTAATCAAGAAATTTCAGGTCCACCATATCTTCTATAAATGTTAAAACTCTACCATCTTTCAATCTTACGGTTATCCTCCCGTTTTCTCTTGAAATTATTTCTCCCTCTCCTAAAACAGGATGGCTTACCCTTGAACCGGAAGAAATTAAAATATCTTCAGGAAACTCAATCCTTCTAACCAGTTCCTCGGGGATTGCTGAAAGAAACTTTGATGGCATAAAAGTTGCGGAGCTTATAACAAGGAGTTTCTTGGCTCTTGTCATTCCCACATAAAGCAATCTTCGCTCCTCTTCTATACCTTCTGCATCTACGACTTTACTGTGTGGGATAAATCCTTCATCTACAGTAACAATAATCACTGATTCAAACTCAAGGCCCTTAGCCGCATGTAGGGTGGAAAGAACAACATCTCCGGCTGCCTGGTCCATAGAAGTAGTAAGGGACGCTCTTTCCAGAAAATCATCCAAAGAAACTCCTGCACTTTGTGCTTCTTCCCCCATTCTTAGAAGCTCATCAACGTTTTCCTCTCTGGCACCGGATGGGTCTATTTCTCTTAGATAATCTCGGAAACCTGATTCTTCCACAATATACCTCAACGCAGCTCCGATGCCCTCTTCTAACAGAACTCTACGAGATTTATTCAGCAGCTCCAGAAAATCCTTAAGTGCTTTTCCCCTCTTACCCTTAAGCTCCAAGGAAACTGCAGAGACAGCTTCAAGAGGTGTAAATCCATCTCTTATTCTCTGAACTATAAGCTCATCAGTCGCTTTACCTATTCCCCTTGGAATGTGATGTAACGCTCTAAAAAGAGCTATGCTGTCCTCAGGATTAGCGATTATTCGAAGATAAGCTATCGGGTCTTTAACCTCTCTCCTGTCGAAGAAACCGGTGCTTCCAAGAATTTTATAGCCTATGCCTCGTAGGGCAAGTGATTCTTCTATTAATCTTGACTGATAATTTGCCCTATAAAAAACAGCAACAGGCAGAAATTCCTTTTTCGAAATCAATCTTTCAATAAGTACCCCCACAAATTCGGCCTCATCTTCTCTTGAATAGCTTTTCCTGAAAAATATGGGCAAATCACCTTCTTTTACATTTCTAAGTTTTTTCTCATGGCGGTATCTATTTCTTGAGATCATTGATGATGCTGCTTTAACAATTGCAGGTAGAGAACGATAGTTAAGATCAAGGATGACTATTTTTACATTTCTGAAATCGGACTCGAATTTAAATATGTTTTCCATGGTTGCTCCCCTCCAGGAATAAATTGACTGGTCTTCATCCCCTACAACGCAAATATTATTAATCCCAGAGATAAGCTTTAAAATCTCGTACTGATTGGGACTCGTGTCCTGAAACTCATCCACAAGAATATATCCATAGAGATTTCTCAGATATTCAGCTATATCTGGACGCTCCTGAAGGAGCAATACAGTTTTTGCAATAAGGTCATCAAAATCTGCGGCCTCAGAACTTTCAATTCTTTTCTGGTATTCCGCATATAAATCTGCCTCATCCGGCATCATTCCTACCATCAATAAGCCTGATTCATCCCACGGATAAATCAATTTTGATTTTGCCCTGGATATTTTCTCCATAATGGCACTGGCTTTATCCTGCCTGGACCATCCAAAATCTTTCATTATTCTTTTAATTAGAGCTATGGAATCGTCTCTATCATATATTGTTTTTATTCCTGAATAGCGCCTTAGAAGTCTCGCTCCAAAGGCGTGAAAAGTCATAAGGTCAACATTCTCGGCGGTTCCCACAAGAGAATGTACCCTCTCTTTCATCTCCCCTGCAGCTTTATTCGTAAAGGTTACTGCAAGTATTCTCTTAAAAGGAATGGGCTTTTTCCATAAAAGATAGGCTATTTTATGAACTATCACCCGGGTTTTGCCTGCTCCAGGACCTGCAAGAACAAGAAGAGGCTGTCCGAAAGATAAAACTGCCTCAAGCTGGGCTTCGTTCAGTGGTTTCAGGATTCTTTCGACTTCTCCTGCCACTCTTTCCTCTTCTTTAAAACCCAGCCTTCCTTATTAATCTGTCTTGCTCTTGCAATCGCAAGAGAAAATCTGGGAACTCTTTCTGTAATAGTAGAACCTGCGGCTATATAAACATCATCCTCCACTTCCACTGGAGCCACAAGTTCTACCCCGGAGCCAACAAAAACCCTCGAACCTATTTTAGTTTTATTCTTTTTTACACCATCATAGTTACAGGTAATGGTTCCTGCTCCTATATTGGAGTCTTCGCCAATTTCTGCATCCCCTATATATGTAAGATGCTGAGCTTTTACATTCTTCCCAATTTTACTCTTTTTCACTTCTACGAAATTCCCTATAAATACACCTTCTCCTATCTCAGAATCCAATCTTAACCTGGAGAAAGGCCCTATACTCGCTCCCTTCCGCACCACCATTGGTTTTTCAGGCATTCTCCCTTCTTTGCCTCCATTTTCCATATATGTAAAACTCTTTATAACAACATCCTCTTCAAGTTTTATCCATCCTTTTAAAATCACATTCGGCTCCACTGTAACTTCCGGAGAAAATTCAACATCTTCATCTATCCAAGTAGTATAAGGGTCCAGAATAATCGCACCCTTTAACATTGCTTCTTCAATAATTCTGAATCTTATCAGATGCACAGCATCTACAAAGGAAAAGTTATCCCTAATCTTCACACCTTCAATTTCCACTTTCTTTTTTACATTTTCTATTTTCTCACCCTTTTTTATAACTCCCCCTGCAATCTCGCCCTCTATTATAAATAGACAGCTCCCCTTGTTGAGAGCATCAACTATATCCTCTGCAAAAATCCCTATAAAGGAGGGATAAGCAAATAAAAGCTTTTCATCCTCTTCCATTTCAGCAAAAATCTCTTCCACTGAATGGAAATCTTTCTCTTCTGCAAAATCCACATTAAATCCAGATACATATACCTGTTCTATAACTTTTTTTGCTTCTTTCACAGGAAAGTATATCAGGGGTTTTCCAAGAACCTGTCTGGTTAAAAAAGGATTGTCTTCTTTTAAGAAGAGAGCCTTTGCCATGGCTCCCCCCTATTTCAGGTCTTCAAGAAGTCCGGTATCCCACAAAGGAAAGAGATCTGGTTCCTTTCGTGCAAGGAAATAGAATTTCTTATTTCCGGATACTGCAGCCTTAAGAGAAGAAACTGCTTCCTCTTTCCTATCAAGCATTGTAAGAGCTATTGCTTTAAGATATTCTACCATCGGGTCGTCTTCTTTAATCTTTTCCGCTATTTCTAAAGCCTTTTCAGGGTCTTTTTCATTTATCGCTACTACCATTTCATAAATCTTATTTTCAGATTCACTCTTTCCTTCTTTTGAAATCATCCTGGAAATTATCTCCAGATATGTTTCAGCCTTCTCCGAGAATTCAGGAATTGTGCTGGATTTAATTTTACGAAAAACTTTTCTGGACTCCTCGTATTTTCCGTTATTGAAAAGCGCTATTGCCTCATTCAAAAGGTTTAAAATTTCTTCATAATATTTTTCGCTTTCTGTTTTCATTATGAACCTCCTGTTGAGTAATTATACTACAAAATTAGACTAATTTACCTCTGGCGAGAATTTCCCTGGTAAGGGCAATGTGAAGTTTATGTCCTGCTTTATAAGCTTCTATATATACCTTTGGTTTAAATCTTAGAAAAGATAGATCACCAATAAGGTCTAAGACCTTGTGTCTAACGAATTCATCATTATATCTGAGTTTCGTGCCATTGTAGAGCCCATTGTCCGTAAGAACAATTACTCCCGTTGAAGACTCCTTCATTGCGAGACCACTTTTGCGTAATCTATAGACATCATCTATGTGCACAAATGTACGAGCACTTGCAAGTTCATTTATAAAGTTTTCCTCAGAAAAGACAAAACCAAAATTTTGTTTTCCTATAAGGGGATGATCAAAAACAATGGTGTAATCAATTTCTAATTTGTCCGAGGGGAATGCCCTTATAAATCTATCCCCTTCTTTTATTTCTATGGGCTCATCAATTACCCAGTATCTGTCTTCTTCTTCAAGCTTTTCCAGTGTTGCAGAAAGAACTTCTACGAACTCTTTTGCACTTCCATCCAGAATTGGGACTTCCATACCCTCTTCAACCACTATTCTTGCCCCCCGGAGAGAAAGTCCATAGAAAGCCGCCATCAAATGCTCAATAGTAAAAACGGAGAAACCGTTATGGGCAAAAATAGTGGCCCATTTGGTCTGCACACGATCGATGTCCAGGGGAAATACCTTACCGTCCCTTTCAAATATAACCCAATCTACATAGTCGTATACTTTAATACGTGCCCATTTCCCGGTATGGGCCCCTTCGCCTTCAAATTCAGCTCTCTTTATAATTTTATTCATGCTTCTTATAATGTAGCAATAATTATGCCAAAAACAAACTAAGAATACAAGGACTTTTACACTTTCTTACAGTGGATTATTTTACCCACTGTGGTGTATAATTACAACAGTGAAAGAACGAATATTCAAAATTTTGAATCAGGTAAAGGAAGGTTCTTTATCTCCGGAAGAAGCAATAAAAGAGTTAAAATCTCTTCCTTTCAGAGAAGTAGAAGGGGCAAAAATTGATCTTCACAGGAAGTTAAGGAGAGGGTTCCCGGAGATAGTTTACGGTGAAAGTAAAACTCCTGAACAACTGATAAAAATATCCAGAGTTTATCTTGAAGAAGGTGAAGATCTAATTATTACGAGAATTTCGAAGGAAAAATATCAAGAGGTTTCCGGAGAAATCCATCTCAATTATTTTGAAAAGGCATGCATAGCGTCTACTCTTGATAGGAAAAGCAAACGTGGATTAATAACTGTTGTTTCCGCTGGAAGCTCAGATGAACCTGTAGCAGAAGAAGCTGCAATATTGCTCGAACTTTTAGGGATAAAAGTGGAAAGAATTTATGATGCTGGTGCTGCAGGGATTCACAGACTATTGCCTTATCTTGACATTATAAATGCTTCTTCTGCTGCGATCGTAGTGGCAGGAATGGAAGGAGCATTACCCACTATAGTTTCGTCTATTACCTCTACTCCAATAATAGGAGTGCCTACAAGTGTAGGCTATGGAACCAATTTTAATGGGGTGGCTCCTCTACTTACCATGTTAAACTCCTGCTCTGGGGGAGTTACGGTAGTAAATATAGACAACGGAGTAGGAGCGGCAATATTCGCTTTTCTCATTCAGGAGAAAATCGATGATAAGAGAAGAATATGAAGAACTGGAATTAACGTTTCTCCATCCTAAGGCTCAGAAAAGCCGATTTTCAAAGGGCAGAAAAAAAAATGAGGAACCATGTTCTGTAAGAACTGCGTATCAAAGGGACAGGGATCGCATCATTCACTCCAAGGCCTTCAGAAGGCTAATGCATAAAACACAGGTTTTCCTCGCTCCAGCAGGTGACCATTACAGAACAAGGCTCACACATACCCTGGAGGTTTCTCAAATTTCAAGAACAATTTCCAGGGCTCTCAGGCTAAACGAAGACCTGACTGAAGCCATTGCTCTGGGACATGACATTGGCCATACTCCCTTTGGACACGCCGGGGAAGAAGCACTCGATGCTGTCTTAAAGGAAGTAGGATTTAAAGAAGGATTTGCTCATGAAGTTCAATCCCTGAGAATAGTGGACAAGCTTGAAAAAGATGGAATGGGATTAAATCTAACATGGGAAGTAAGGGAGGGTATCTTAAAACACTCCAAGGGATTAAAGGGAGAAATAATTTCTCCCAGTGAAGCATCTTCTACCCTTGAAGGACAGGTTGTAAGAATTTCCGATGTGGTTGCATATGTAAATCACGATATAGATGATGCTATAAGAGCTGGATTAATAAATGACCTACCCGAAAAATTTAAAAAGGGAATAGGTCCAACCCATGCTAAAAGGATTAATACTCTGGTACTTGACATTATAGAAGCAACAAAAGAAAAAGATTACTCGGCTGTAACAATTCACCCTGAACTATATCATTCATTGCTGGAACTCCGGGAATTTTTAAAAGAGGAAGTTTATTTTAATCCTAAAAAAGCAAGGGAATTTTCCAAAGCAAAAAGGGTAGTAAGAGACCTTTTTATGTTTTTCTTTGAAAATTGCAAGAACAATGGAGATTACTGTAAAAAATTCATTAAGGAAGGGAACGAACCCGTGGAAAGAAGAATAGCTGATTTTATAGCCGGTGCCACAGATAGGTTTGCTCTTTATTTATATGAAGAAATTTTTATCCCAAGACCATGGGAAAAGTTATAATTTTAAATATTATGTATTATGATTTTGGAGGTTAAAAATGAAAAGATTTCTATTATTGTTTCTCGCAATTCCGCTCATAGCATCTGTTAATTTCACTGCTTCTCTGGGAATGTTTGCTCCCAGCGCAGAATATTTCAAAAGTGTCTACGGAAATCCCATAATAAACTTTGCAGCAGAAGGAGAATTCAGTTTTGGTATAGCAAGCCTTTTTGCGGGAGTTGATTTTATTAAGAAGGGCGGACAACTTACCTATACAAAAGAAGATGTAAATTTAACAATGATTCCTGTTTCCGCCGGTGTAAGACTCCATTTAGTAAAATTCTTTTTTATAGATGGTGGTTTTGGAAACTGGTTTTACAAAGAAAAAGCCAGCTTCTCAGAAGAGTCCGGAACTGCAACTGGCTTTTTCGTGGGAGCTGGGGCAAAATTCAATTTCATTCCGGGTAAATATTTTAGAATCAGGGTCAAATATTCACGTGCCAAAAAAACAGAGAGCAATTTTGAAAGCGACCTCAGCGGCCTTCAGGGCGAAGTTGGAGTTGGATTTTCATTTTGAGATTGCTCATCG
>Ga0190336_1000089_pt1 | contig 16940 bp, 15 predicted proteins | sample 487204910_MG_FD_161651 | JGI IMG/M metagenome (GOLD analysis project Ga0190336, IMG submission 161651) | Hydrothermal vent sediment bacterial communities from Southern Trench, Guaymas Basin, Mexico - 4872-04-9-10_MG | ecosystem: Environmental > Aquatic > Marine > Hydrothermal vents > Sediment ...
CTGCCCTCGCTGTGGGGCTCCCTTAGTAATTCGTCTAGGTAGGTTTGGTAAATTTTATGCTTGTTCAAGGTATCCCCGATGTGATTATACCCATCCCTTAGAAGAAAACAAACTGGGAATTTTGTGTCCCAAATGTTCTAAGGGCGAAATTATTAAAAAAAGAACAAAAAAGGGGAAAATCTTTTATGCCTGCTCTCTTTGGCCAAAATGTGATTTTGCTACATGGGAAAAACCTATTAACAAAAAGTGCCCAAAATGTGGCTCTCTCTTGGTAGAAACAAAAAGAGGAATTCAAAAATGTTCAAATAAAGAATGCGACTTTAAACAAAAAATTTAGTGTCTAAATTAAAGCAATTTGAGTTTGAAAATTTCCAAAATCTTGCTAAAATAAGGCTGGGCCGGGATGCTGGAACTGGAAGACAGGCACGGCTCAAAACCGTGTGGGATTTTATCCCGTGTGGGTTCAAGTCCCACTCCCGGCACAGATATTAAAAAACCTTCTCCAAATTTATATAGGTAGGATTATCTTAAGCTTTTTGAAAGTTTTGAAAAAATAAGATCTACTATTTTGGCTACCAAAATCCCGATAAAAATTCCTATTAAAACATCGGAAGGCCAGTGCACACCAACAAACACCCTAGCCAAACAAATTAAAAGGCTGGCGAAAAAAAAGAATATGCCAGTTTTTTTGTCGTAAAGGTAAACTATGGTAGAAAGGGCAAAATAAAAAGCGGCATGGCCAGAAGGAAAGGCAGGTTTTTGAAAATCAAAGTTTTCCAAAAGCAAATTGGCTTTTTCTAGCAAAAAAGGTCTAGGTCTTTGCCAAAAAAATCTAATAAGTTCCACCAATCCAAAACGAGCCAAAAGGGCAGAAAGAAAACCTTTAATTATAATCTGGAAATATTTTTTTCTATTTTTTATCAAGAAAATAAGTAAAAGCAAAATTAAAAAATACTCAAAATATTGAGCCAAAAAGATCCCCAATTTGTCTAAAAAGGGAGATCTTTTAGCTAAATTATTGATTTGATAAAAAATAATTTCATCCATTAAACTCTTAAAATTTTAATTTCTTCTTTTGTAAAATCCAAAACCACCGAAGGCTTGCTTTTTGGCAGATTGCCTGCATCTAAAATTAGGTCGGGGGTTGTTTTTTGATCTTTGAATTGCTTGATTACCTCTTTTATTTTAGTGGTAGGAGCTTTGCCAGAAAGATTAGCCGAGGTTCCAGTCAGGGGACGGTTTGTCTGTCTTAAGAGTTTCTCAATTAAAAAATATTTGGGAATTCTTAAACCAATAGTTTTTTGGTCTACCCCATAAATCTTTTTTGCCCTTCTTTTTAAAACTACCGTTATTTTGCCTGGCCAAACCAAACTTAAAAACCCCTCTCTTTTTTTATCTATCTTGGCTAGTTTTTTGGCCATTTCAAGATCTTTTACAAAAATAGGAAGGGGGTTTTTAAGGGGTCTTTTTTTAATTCTAAATACCCTTTTTACTGCTTTTTCATTAGTGGCGTCAGCAATTAAACCATAAAGGGTATCTGTAGGCAAAACCAAAACCTTTCCTTTTTTTATTTCTTTGGTCAGTCTTTCAAGGATTTTGTTAAAATCTTTCTTTTTAAATTTTATAATCTCCATTTTATTTCTTTAGCCCCAAAAAGTTGCCAAAGTTAGGGTTTTTTAAAGGATATATTGTGGGATTTTCTTTTTGTTTTCTTCTTGAATAATATTCTTTGAAATTACAAAAGGTACAAATTTGGCAGTCCTCAATGTTTTCTTTTTTTATTCCCGCTTTTAAAAGTTTATCAATGGTTAGTTTGGTTAAATCAAAATAAAATTTTTTATCCTTGAAAACAAAATATTTTTTAAAAGAGGTGTTTTTAAGTTCCTCAAATATCTCTGAGCCTAAATAGTAATGACACCTTCTGATATGGGGGCCAATTCCTACCAAAATGCTCTCTACCCTACTCTTAAAAATAGATTTCATTTCCAAGAGGCCATTTTCAATAATGCCTTTTAACAAAGATTTTCGAGAACCATGAAGAATGCCCACCACCTCTTTTTGGGGATCAAATAATAAAATAGGCAAGCAATCTCCGGTTAAGATAGAAAGAATCTGGCCCCCTACATTAGAGATTAATCCATCTACCCCTTTAATAATTTTCCCTGAGTCTTCTTTTTGACAAACATGAACCTTGTTCCCAAATACCTGCTCTGCCCAGACAATTTGTCCAAGAGAAATCTTGTAACCTAAAAAAGAAAAGAAGGCCTGAATATTTTTTGAATTTCCCTTTTTAATAGGCCCAAAAGAAGTATCAGAAATTCCTTGGATTAAATTCTCTCTTTTAAAAATATCGAATTGCCACATTCCTTATCTTCTTTTTTTAATTATTTTTTGAAACTTGTTGTAAAAAATACTCTTATCTTTAATATTCTCTGAAACAAAAGAGTGGGGCCCTATCCAGCAATCTCTACCAACCAATACGCCTGGCATCAAAGAAGTGTTTATCCCAATTTGGCTGCCTGCCCCCACAATCGCTCCTAATTTCTGAAAAGCGGTGGAGATTTTTTCTCCTTTTACCAAAACCCTAATTTCCTTTCCATCAAACCTTAAATTGGCCGAAATTGTTCCTGCCCCTATATTACATTCCTCTCCTAAGATTGAGTCGCCAATATAACTTAAATGGGAAATTTTGGTCCCGGCTCCAATAATAGAATTTTTTATTTCTACCCCATTTCCTATTTTACAATTATCTTCAATAAAGGTGGTTCCTCTAATATAACAATTGGGCCCAATTTGGCAATTTTCCCCAATATAAACAGGACCTTCAATTAATGTCCCTTTTTTAACCAAGGTGTTCTTCCCCAAAAAAACCTTCTCTTTTGTTTGGGCTCCCCTTTCTACCTTTCCCAAAATTTTTAATTTTAAAGCTTGGGAGAAATGTTCAGCATAATCAAAAAGGTTCCAGGGATATTTTAGATGCAGGGATTCTTTTTTCATTTTCACCCACCTCAAATCTCCTTTTTTAGCAAATGTTTTTAAGGTCTCAATTAAAGAATAGGGGTTTTTAGTAAACCTTTTTAAAAAAAAGAGGGCCTCTTTGGGAAAAAGATAAAGCCCTACTGTTTTAAGATTAGTAAACTCTTTTCCCTTTTTTGGTTTTTCTACAACATCTAACACCTTATCTCCCTTAATCTTCAAATTACCAAAAAGCCAAGGGGTAGTGGTGGGAGCCGAAAGCAAAACAGCTGTTTTTTTCTCTTTCCCCCCTTTTTTTATTACTTCTCTTACCCACTTTCCACAATCTACTCTTTCTGCATTTAAAACCAAAAATTTGTCTTTAATAAAATCTTCAGCGGTCAAAACCGCATCTCCGGTACCGGTAGGTTTTTTTTGAATGGTATAGGTTATCTTTAGTTGTGAAAAAGGCAGATTTTTTAGTTCCCTTTCTACATCTCTGTTTGGCTTTTGGACAACAATCACCTCTTTAAGGCCTGCTTTCTTCAATTCCTTTAAAAGATAAAAAATCAAGGGCCTGCCCATTATTTTAAATAAAGATTTGTGTTTTTGGTTAAGTGGCCAAAACCTAGAAGATTCTCCAGCTGCTAAAATTATAGCCTGCATATTATAAAAGAGAGATCAAAATTTTAGCAATTTTTTGAGGGTCGTGTTCTATTGGACCTTTGGGAAGCAAAAGATTTCCACCAATAAATTTGGGGGGAGGCAAGTTTTCTACTGGTTTTACCATTTCTATCAATTCAGAATGTTTCTTTTTATAATTTGCGATTCTCTTTTGGGTGGGGTAATAATTGTTATAGACCACATAATCTAAAGAGGTTTTTGAATATCTTTCAATCTCTCTAACAAAATCTAATACGCCAAAATTGTTGGTCTCACCATGCTTTGTCATTAAATTGCAAATATAAATCTTTTTTCCTTTGCTCTCTTTTAGAGCCTGAGGGATTCCTCGAACAAGCAAGATTTGGGCTAAAGAAGAATAAAGATCCCCAGGACCAATTACTACCAGGTCCGCTTTTTTAATGGCTTGGGCTGCCTTAGGATAAACCTTGGCTCCGGGTTTCAAAAAAACTTTTTTAATTTTTAGGTTGCCATCGTGTTTTGGTTTATCGATATTTGTCTCCCCTTTTATTATCTTGCCATTTTCTAAAATAGCGCCCAGTTGGGCATTATCTAAAGTAACAGGTAAGACCTCATGTTCTACATTTAAAAGTTTTTTTATGGTTTTTGAGGTCCTCTCAAAATTATTAGTGGTCAACTCTAAAGCAGTAATAAACAAGTTGGCAAAATTATGACCCTTTAGTTCTCCGGTTTGAAAGCGGTAATTAAATAAATTTTCAATTATTGGAGAGGTATTAGCTAGGGCCAGAAAGGCTCGGCGAATATCTCCAGGAGAAATAATTTTATAATCTTTTCTCAATCTACCCGCCGATCCACCAGAATCCAACATAGCACAGATAGCCGAAATCTTTACTGGATATTTCTTTAATCCAGCTAGCACCACCTTCGGCATAGCATTTCCACCCCCCAAGCATACTATGTGTTTTTTTTCCTTCGGCATTCTTTTATTAACTAAAACTCTCTTCATTCTATCACATCCAATTTTGTCCCAGCAAGACTAAAAGGGGCATCCTGAATAATTACACACCTGTCGTATTGTTAAGACAAAGTAGGAATGAGGTTAATTGGCTTTAAAGGGTTCCTTTGTTAGATTTGGCTAAATGAAATGTTTTAAGATTTAGTTCCAAATATCTTTCTGGAATTTTGCTTTTGATAGCACTCAAAATTGATCCTGGTTTTAGGGGGATTAATTTTTTAAAAGAGGCATAACTAATTAAATAAATACCAGCCAAAACTGCCTTTCCCAATTCTTTTTGGCAAATTTTGCTAGCTGGCACCACCTCAATTTTTTTAGTAAATTTTTGGATCTCTTTTAAAACCTTTTCTTTTGAAATGTCTTTTTGACCAGGAACAGTTAAGATAAAATCATTAATTAAAAATTGGGTCTTTTTGTTAGCATAATATAGACCTGCTAAAGCTTCTTGGCATTCTAAGGCCAAAACTAAATCAGCTCCTTCCTGGAAGACCAAAGGTGAAAAAATTTCTTTTTTGCCAAATCTTAATTGAGCCTCTACCGATCCCCCTCTTTGAGACAAACCATGAAGTTCAGAGGCCTTAACTTTTAGGCCTTCTATTAAGGCTGCTTGAGACAAAATTCTCAAAAGAGTAATTTGACCTTGTCCCCCAGTTCCTACGATTACCATATTAAAATCTTTTTTGAGATCTTTTTTCATAGTTATTTTTGGACAAAAATACAAGGATGGGAGGCAATAATTACCGCTGTTTCTTTTTTCTTTAAAAACTCTCTTAAGGTGTTTTCAAACTCTTTTTGATCTTTCACCTGATCAATCGTCTTTACATGCTTTACCCCACAAGCCCTCACTATCTTTTCAATTTCAATTCCTACCGAACCTGGGTGGGGTTGATGGCCTGTCATAGCAGTTGTCTGATTATTAAAAATAATGATTAAGGGGTTAGATTTATTAAAAACTGTATTAATTAAAGCAGGAATACCGGCATGAAAGAAAGAAGAGTCTCCCACAAAAGCAATCACTTTTTGTTTACTGGTTTTTGAAATACCATGCCCTAAACCAGTAGAAGATCCCATACAAAAAAGATAGTCTTGAAGGTTTACTACCGGGTGGCTGGCCATCATATAACAACCAATCTCTCCTCCAAAAATTACCTCTTTTCCTCTGGTGGCTTTTTTGATGGCTGAAAAAACGGCCCAATAGGGACAGGGGGGTTTGCCAGGAACCGCTAAAGGAGTGCAAAAAATTGGCCTTCTTTTGGGTAAAGGAACTTTTTCAAATTTCTTTAAATGATTTTCAAAATCAATATTAAGATTTTTTTTACTTATTTTAGAAATAGCCCCCAAAACATATTCTGGTTTTAATTCTCCGGCAACAGGCAAAATAGCTTTTCTTTTTTTCCAAATCCTTCCCCCTTCCATTGAACCCTCTTTTCCAAAAATCTCTCCTTTAAATTTCGCTTCAAAGGCAACCTCTTTCACTTTTTGCTCCAAAAACGGATCGCCCTCTTCCACTACCAAAATTTTTTCTTTATCTTTTAAAAATTTTTTAATTTTGTTTTTGGGTAAAGGAAAAACAAGTCCCAGTTTCAAAACAGGTATTTTTAATTTTAAATAATTTAAGCTCTCCATCACATAACAAAATCCTATTCCTGAAGTAATAATTCCAACTTTTGATTTTGGGTTTTGGTTAAATATTTTGTTTAAAGAAGATTTTTCAGAAATCTTTCTCATCTCTTCTCTTCTTTTTATTAACTCCAATTTCATTTCTAAAACCCGGGGAGGCATAGTAATAAATTTTGAAGGATCTTTCTTAAATTTAAATTTTTCCTTTCTCTTTTTTGGTATCCTTCCCGCTCTCACTGGCATTGACTGATGAGAAGCCCTAGTAGTGTGTCTAATCACCACTGGGATCTGAAATTTCTTTGAAATATCAAAAGCAAAAAGAGTAAATTCTTTTGATTCTTGGGGTTCTGAAGGTTCTAAAAGAGGGAGACGAGCAGCAAAAATCTCGTGTCTGGTATCTTGTTCTGATTGGGCAGAGCTCCAACAAGAAGGGTCGTCGGCCACCAAAATTACTAAAGAGCCTGGTAATCTTATTTGGGCCAAGGGAAAGAAAAAATCAGAAGCCACATTGAGACCAAAATTTTTAAAAGCCACCAAACAGGTGGCTCCAGAAAAACTAGCCCCGGCTGCAGACTCTATAGCCACTTTTTCATTAACTGAAAATTCAAAATGGAAATTGGGGTTAATTTTTTTTATCTTTTCCTTTAATAAATAAAAACTATTTCCAATCTCTGAAGCCGGGGTGCCAGGATAGGTTGAAACAAAATCTACCCCCGCTTCCAAGGCTCCCCTCACCACCGCCTCGTTTCCCAAAAGAATTATTTTCTTTTTTGGCCTAAAAGAAAGTATTTCTTCCATCATCTTATTCTATCAACTTTTCTTTAAAATTAAAAATTCTTATTCCCCCAAATTAACAAAATTTCCGAAAAATAGTAACAAACTAAATTACAAAATTTATTAATCTTTGAGGAACAAAAATCGTTTTTTTGATTTTTTTGTTGGCCAACCATTTTTTTATTTTTGTTCGAGCCAAAGCAATCTCTTTTGCTTGCTTTTCTTTTATTCCAACATCTACCTCTACCTTATCTCTTACCTTTCCATTTATTTGGATGATTAAAACAAATTTTTCTTCTTTTAAAAGTTGGGGCTTATATTTGGGCCATTTTTGGGAAAAAACAGATTTCTTGTTTCCTAATTTGTGCCACAATTCTTCTGCTAAATGGGGAGCAAAGGGAGCCAGAAGCAAAACAAAGGTTTTAAACCAAGAAAGAGGAATCTTTTCTTCTTTTTCCATTTCATTCAACAGAATCATTAAAGCAGAGATGGCGGTATTAAACCTAAAGTTTTCAATATCTTCTGTTACTTTTTTGATGGTTTGATGAAAAAGTTTTTCTAAGTTTCGATTCTTTAACTTTAACTTTTTTTCTATTTTTCCTTTTTCTGCCAAATTCCAAACATTATTTAAAAACCTATAACAACCAACAATTCCTTTGTCTGACCACTCGGCCGCTTGATCAGCAGGACCCATAAACATTTCATAAAGCCTTAGGGTATCGGCTCCATATTTTTTGAAAATAAGATCTGGGTTTATCACATTTCCTCTGGATTTTGACATCTTGGCTCCTTTATAATAAATCGTTCCTTGATTAAAAAGCTTCAAAAAGGGTTCATCAAATTCTAACCAACCCAGGTCTTTTAATGCCTTAGTAAAGAATCTAGCATACAAAAGATGTAATACCGCATGTTCGGCCCCACCTATATATAAATCTACTGGCAACCATTTTTTAATTTTCTCTTTTTTGGCAAATTCTTTTTGGTTTTTAGGATCAACATATCTTAAAAAATACCAAGAAGAACAAACAAATGTATCCATGGTATCAGTTTCTCTTTTTGCTAAACTCCCGCATTTTGGGCATCTAACATTCACAAATTTTTTTGACTTAGCTAAAGGAGACTGACCATCGCCGGTTGGTTTAAAATCTTTAATTTTTGGCAACAAAACTGGCAAATCTTTTTCAGGGACAGGATTGATTAAATGTTCCTTGCCATCAATTAATACATAGTCTTGGCCTAATTTTAATTTCTTTTTAGATTTTGAATTTTGGGCCTCCCAGCATTTACGACAATAAATTATAGGAATAGGGGCTCCCCAATATCTTTGGCGAGAGATTAACCAATCTCTAAGTTTGTAGTAGACTGCCCTCTTTCCCAATTTTCTTTTCTCTAAATATTGGGTAATCTCTTTTTTCGCTTTTTGAGAGTCTAGGCCAGAAAAAGAACCAGAATTAATTAATATTCCCTCTTCTTCAAAAGCTTTTTGAGGCAAACTCGATTTTCCTTTCTTGGGCCTTATCACCTCTATAATAGGAAGGGAATATTTTTTGGCAAAAAGAAAATCTCTTTGATCGTGGGCTGGCACCCCCATTATTGCTCCGGTTCCATATTCCATCAAGACATAGTCTGCCACGAAAATTGGAATTTTTTTGTTGTTAAGAGGATTAACCGCTCTCAAACCCTTTAGTTTTAGTCCGCTTTTTTCTTTTTCTTCGGCCGTCCTTTCTATTTCGTTTTTTTTCAAAGCCCTTTCAATATATTTTTTGACTCCTGGCCAGTTTTTGATTTCAGATTTTAACTCTTCAATTAAGGGATGTTCAGGGGCTAAAACCAAATAAGAGCAACCAAATAGGGTGTCAGGGCGGGTGGTAAATACCTTTACAAATTTTTCACCCTTTTTAGTCTGGATTTTAAATTTAATCTCTGTCCCCCCAGATTTCCCTATCCAATTTTTTTGCATTGTTTTTATTTTCTCCGGCCAATCAATTTTTTCTAAATCTCTTAACAATCTTTCAGCAAAATCTGTGATTTTGAAAAACCATTGCTCCAGCTTTTTCCTCTCTACTTCACTATCACATCTCTCACACCTCCCATCAACAACTTGTTCGTTTGCTAAAACCGTTTTACAAGAGGGGCAAAAATTCACTGGAGCCTCTTTTTTATAAGCCAAACCGGCTTTGTATAATTGCAAAAACATCCACTGGGTCCATTTATAATAATCTTTTTTACAAGTAATTACTTCTCTTCGCCAATCATAACCCAGGCCTCCAGCTATTAGTTGTTTTTTAATGTTTTTAATGGCTGAAAAAGTAGTAACAGCGGGATGAATTCCGGTTTTGAGGGCATAGTTTTCGGCTGGTAAACCAAAGGCATCAAAACCTATAGGATGCAAAACGTTATAACCATCCATTATCTTCTTTTTGGTTATCGCATCAGAAAAGGTGTACCCCTTAAAATGGCCCACATGCAAGCCATAGGCTGAGGGATAAGGAAACATATCCAAACAATAAAACTTTGGCTTTTTGGTTCTCTCTTTGGCTTCAAAAATTCCAGATTTCAACCAAAACCTTTGCCATTTTTTTTCAATTTTCTTAAATGGATAAGGCATATTTTTTACTTTAAGGGCGGAAAAAGAATTTCTTTCTTTTTTGTTTTTAATTGACCTAAAATCTTTTGAGAAGTATCGGGCAAAAAAGGCGTTAACATTTTAGCAATATTTTCTAAAACAAGAACTAAATTTCCTATCACCTTTTTCCCTTTTTCTGGTTGAGATTTGATCAATTCCCAAGGTTTTTCTCTCTCAATATATTTATCACAAAAAGCAATCAATTCCCAAATCCTTCCTAAGGCCTCATTAAATTTAAAGTCTTTCCAATCTCTCTCATACCTTCTCCAGGTTTCCTCAATGGTTTCTTTTACCTCTCCCTCTAATCCTTTATTTTCAACCGATTCCTTCTTTAATAAAGCAACAATCCTCGCCACCAAATTGCCAAGTCCTTTGGCTAAATCATCATTATATCTCTTTTCAAATTTTTCAATAGTAAAATCTATATCCTCAAAAGGCGAACCCTCTCTTAAAAGAAAATATCTTATTGGATCTGAGCCATACCTTTTAACCAATTCTACTGGACTAATAACATTTCCCAAACTTTTGGAAACCTTCTCTCCTGCCACTGTTACATAGCCATGGACTAAAATTGCTTTAGGAAGAGGAAGTTTTGCAGAAAGCAAAATCCCTAACCAATAAATACTGTGAAATCTTAAAACCCCTTTTCCTATCACATGGAGATCGGCTGGCCACCACTTTTTAAATTTTTTTAAATCCTGAGCAAAGCCTACTGCATTTATGTAATTGGAAAGGGCATCAAACCAAACCCAGATGGTTTGAGAAGGATCACCAGGAACAGGTATTCCCCACCCTCTTGCTCTTTTGGTATCTCTAGAAACACAAATATCCTCTAGGCCCTTGTTGATAAAATTTAATACCTCATTTTTTCTAAATTTGGGGATAATTTTTACCTTATCTTCTTTGATAATTTTTCTAATTTTTTCTTGGTATTTTGAAAGACGAAAAAAGTAATTTTCCTCTTCTATCAGTTCTGGCTTTGTCTTGTGTTCAGGACAAAGCCCGTTCACTAACTCATCCTTTTTATAAAACTCTTCACAGCCCAGACAATAAAGGCCTCGATATTTTTTCTTATAAATATCTTTTTGGCAAAGCAACCATAGTTTTTGAGCCCCCTTATAGTGCCTTTCTTCGGTTGTCCTAATGAAATCATCAAAAGATAAATTTAAAATTTTTTTTAAATTGTAAAAATTTTTTGCATTTCTATCGACAAGCTCTTTTGGGGAAATACCTTCTTTTTCGGCTGCCCGAACATTTTTTAAACTATTTTCATCAGTACCAGTTAAAAAGAAAACCTCTTCTCCTAATAATCGGTGATACCTGGCAATGGCATCCGTTTGGATAATTTCCAAGGCAAAGCCAATATGGGGAGGAGAATTCACATAAGGGATAGCAGTAGTAATATAAAACTTTTTTCTCATATTTTTATTTTTCTACAATTACCACAAATTCTCCTTTTATTTTGTCTTTTTTTATTTCTTCTATTACTTCCTCAATTTTTCCTCTATAAATCTTCTCAAATTTTTTTGTCAACTCTCTGCAAACCACCACCTCAATTGTATTAACATTGCCACAACCAAGATAATACAACCGGCTAAGTTCTTTAAGGGTTTTTAAAATTCGGTGGGGTGATTCATAGAAAATAACCGGATATTTTGCATTAATAACTTCTTCAAAAAATTTTTTCCTTTTTTTCTTGGCCGGAGGAAAGCCCAGAAAAACAAATTTACTCATAGGGAATCCAGAAATAGAGGCCGCGCAAATAAGAGCAGAGGGTCCGGGAATGGGGACTATTTTTGTTTTTAGGCCCAATTCTTCTATTGCTCTCTTAATCAATTGGCTGCCTGGATCTGAAATCCCCGGGGTACCAGCATCAGAAACCAAAGCGATATTTTTTTCTTTTTTTAAAAAATCTATTATTTCTTGAACCCTCTTTAGTTTAGAGTGTTGATGATAGCTCAGAAGGGGTTTTTTTATTTTGTAATAATTTAAAAGTTTTTTGGTTACTCTGGTATCTTCGGCCAAAATTAAATCTACTTCTTTTAAAACCCTTATGGCTCTTAGGGTAATGTCTTCTAAATTACCAATTGGGGTGGCTACTATATACAAGGAAGCCATATTTTATAACATCACCGTTGACTCTTTTTTTCTTTTTTCCAAAAACTCTCTCAAAAACCCATATAAGATACCAAACAGAGGGACAACCAAAACTGCTCCTAAAAATCCCCACAAGACTCCTCCGATAGCCAAACCCATCAAAACCAAAACCGGAGATAGCCCTAAAAATTTCTTTGTTAAAAGCGGTAAAAGAATATTATTTTCAATTTGTTGAATAAAAATGAAGGCTATCAGAACAAAAATGGCTCGCCAAAAGTTTTCTAGAACTACCACTAAAAATAACAAAATTCCCGTCATTAGAGGTCCTACAACAGGAACAAAATTTAAACCTCCCGCTAATAAACCAAAAAAGAAGGGATATTTAGTATTGAACAACAAAAAGACCAAGGTGGATAAAACCCCAACAAACAAACATCCTATTATTCTGGAAAAAAACCAGGCCGAAACCCCCTTTTGGCATCTTCTCCAAAGCGAGAGGGCATAGGCCTCATATTTTTTAGGAAACAAAAGGTAAATGGTTCTTTCCACTGGTTTTTCTTCTAAAGAAAGGAAAATAGCGATGGTTAAAATAAAAATAGTAGAGGCAATCCCACCAAAAATAGTAAATAAGGTATTAAAAATATTCGCCACCGCTCCTTCCAGGGTTTTGCTCAAAAAACCCAAAAAATTCTCTATGCTTTCAAAGGCCTCTACCTTCAAACCCCTAAAGAGAGGTGAAACCTTTTCAAAATATTCAGGAAATACTTGAGAAAAATATTTTATTTCAGCCAAGAAAAGGGGGACGAATGAATAAATTAAAAATGTGAACAACCCGAAAAATCCTAGATAAACCAGCACCGTTCCTATTGAACGAGGAATTTTTTTTCTTTGAAGAAAATCAATAAGGGGATTAAATAAAATTGAAATAATTAAGGCAAATATAAACCAAACCAGAATATCTCTAATCTGATATAAAACATAGAGACAAATAGCGGCCAAAAATAGTTTTAAAATGGTGCCCCAGGAAATATCTAATACCTCTTTTGAGTTCATATTAAGGTTTTAATAATTTTTTAAATTTTTCTTTGTCCCTTTCCTTAAATGGCCCAACAATTGCCAGATTCAGTTTTGAGGGACGAAAAACATCTCTTGCTGTTTTTAGAATATCACTTCCTCTAATTTTATCAAATTTTTTATAAATCTCTTCAGGGCTAAAGATCTCCTTTTTTAGAAGTTCTTGAAGTCCATAAAAGAAAGCCAAACTATCAGAGGTTTCTAAAGAAAGGGCCATTTTCCCTTTTAAGTGATCCTTGGCTTTTTTTAATTCTTTAGCAGAAACGCCTTTTTGGCTAATTTTCTTATATTCTCTTAAAATCGTTTTGATCCCTTTTTCAATATTGTTCACATCTAAACCAACCCGAGTTACCAAATAACCTGTATCAGTAGAAAAATTGGTTTCGGTAAAAACATAATAGGCCAGATTTAGTTTTTCTCTAATTTCTATCCACAGCCTTGAACTCATCATTCCTCCTAAAATATCAGCCAAGGCTTTCAAGGTATATCTTTGGGGATGAAAAAGATCATATCCCCTCACCCCCAAGCAGATATGGGCTTGGTCGGTTTTTCTAAAATGGAGCAAGAGATTAGGTTCTTCTTGTTTTTCAATGGTTTTTGGCTTTTCTCTGGGTAAAATATTTTTAATTTTGGAGAAAGATTTTTCAATTGTTTTGATTGCTTTTTTCTTTTCAAAATTGCCAGCCACACAAATTAAGGTATTCTTGGCTACATATTGAGAGGCTTTATAATTAATTAAATCCCTTCTTGAAATCCTTTGGATGGTCTCTTTGGTTCCGGTAATGGGCCAACCGGCGGGTTGGTCCCCATAAAGCAATTCTGTCCACAAAATTTGAATGTAGCTCATAGGATTGTCATAATGCATGTTAATCTCCTCTTTAATCACCCCCCTTTCTTTCTCTATTTCTTTAATGGGTAAGGTAGAATTAAGAAAAATATCAGACACCCAATCTAAAGCCAGGTCGAAAAAAGAATTTTTTACTTTTACAAAATAGCCGGTATATTCATCAGATGTAAAAGCATTATAAATTCCCCCGACCCTATCTAGTGTTTCAGAGATAGCCTGACTGGTGGGCCTTTTTTTTGTTCCTTTAAAAAGCATGTGTTCCAAAAAATGAGAAATCCCGTTTAATTTTTTTTCTTCATGTTTTGAGCCAGTGCCCACCAACACCAAAACTGTCACCGCCTGGGTGTTTTTTTGAGGAATCACCAAAACCCGAAGACCATTTGGGAAAACTATTTTTTGGCACATAGATGCTAAGTCTATTTTAGCAATTTTCTCTTTGATTAAAAAGTGCCCACCACTTAGTGGGCACCTTTAAAATTAATCAACTCCCCCAAAAATCCCAAAATCAATCTCTTCCTTACCCTTAAAACAATTCTCTTTTTTGGACGCTGGGTTTTTAGGATTCTTGCTAACGCCCCTTATTTTTTCTTTTTCACATAAGGGACAAACCCACTCTGTCCAGTTTCCCAAGAAAGGATCATGGAAAACTTTTTTCTCCAAAGGCAAATTATGCTTTTTACAACCTACCGAAGACTTCATCTTACACCTCCAAAAAAATTTTTAAGGTTCTTTAAAAATTGAGCCCCCCATTTTTGGTTGGGAGGCTTCAAATTTTTAATTTATTTATGTTTTTTAATCCTTATAAAATAAAACCTCCCAACCTGCTTTCAAAATAATAAACCAAAGCAAAATATAGGTTAGGAGGGAAATATTAAGTTTTTTCTTGTTTTGAAACAACATTTTAAAAAAGAATATTTAAAAGAAGACGCAAAAAAGTAATTTTTATTACACCAAAAACCTTAAGTATTAAGTTTTTCTTTTAAATAACAAACCAGGTCTTTAATCTTTACTCTTTTTTGTTTCATTGTATCTCTCTCCCTCACTGTAACATCTTCTTTCTTTAGACTCTCAAAATCTACGGTTACACCAAAGGGACAACCAATCTCATCTACCCTTCGGTAACGCCTACCGATTGAATCTGCATCATCATATAAACAATAAAAATGGGGTTTGAGTAAATTATAAACCTCTTTGGCTTTTTTCACCAAAGGGGGTTTGTTTTTTAATAAAGGGAAAACGGCCACTGAGATGGGGGCTATTTTTTTGTTTAACCTTAACAATATCTCTATTTCTTTTGTTGATTTGGTGGTTTTGGTCCGGCCTCCTTTAATTTCTTGATAACCTTCGCACAACAAAGCCAAAAACAATCTTTCTACCCCAATAGAGGTTTCAATAATCCAAGGGAAATACCTTTCTTTTTTTTCTGGATCAAAATAACTAAGGTCTTCTCTGGAAGACTGAGAGTGGTTTTTTAAATCCCAATCGCCCCGATTATGAACCCCTTCTATTTCTTGCCAGCCAAAAGGAAATTTGTATTCTATATCTATCTGTTCTTTAGCATAGTGGGCTCTCTCTTTTTTGGGCACTTTCTTAATTCTTAAATGATCTTTCTTCAGACCTGTTTTTCTTAGCCATTTTAATCTTTCTTTTAACCAAAAATTAAACCAATTTTTAGCCTCTTTAGGATGACAAAACCACTGCATTTCCATTTGTTCAAACTCTCTTGTTCGGAAAATAAAGTTTTTGGTGGTGATTTCATTTCGAAAGGCTTTTCAAATCTGGGCCACCCCAAAAGGAATCTTGGCCCGGGTAGTATTCAAAATGTTTTTAAAATTCACATAAATTCCTTGGCAGGTTTCTGCCCTTAGATAAGTGACGGCTGAATCTTCTTCTATTGGACCCACAAAGGTTTTCATCATTAAATTAAACTTTTTAGGCTTGGTTATCTTGCCTCCACATTCAGGACATTTCTTATTTTTGGTTTCTTCTATCTTAAATCTTTTATGACAACTCCTGCATTCTACCAACTCATCAGCAAAACCAGCCGTTAAATGGCCGGAAGCCTTCCAAACCTGGGGCGACATTAAAATAGAAGAATCTAGGCCAAAAATGTTATGATGATCTTTAAGCATTTCTTCCCACCAAAGTTTTTTAATGTTGTTTTTCATTAAAACCCCTAAAGGCCCAAAATCATAGCAAGAAGCAAACCCTCCATAAATTTCAGAAGAAGGAAAAACAAATCCCCTCCTTTTTGAAAGTGAAACAATTTTTTCCATTAACTCTTTCATATTAGTTTATTTTAATTTAATCATTGGACTATTCCCAATTCTTTAGAAACCTGGGGATCAGTAGCCAAACTCGTATCAAGAGGGGAAGAGGTGGCAGAAATAATTTTCTCCGTCCACACATCTTCTCCACTTATCTCCGCTTCTCCGATCAAGAGAGGAATTTTCCCCTTCTGAGATTTATCTGGCATAAAAGCAACCTGAAAGGCCAAACTCAAAGAAGACTTCTCTACCCCTACCCCCTTTTCTACCTCTCCTATCGACCAAACCACCTCTCTTGATTCAGGGTCAAAAGAAAACTTGGAAGCCTCTTTTTCAGGAAAAATCCGGCCAGTCAATTCTACATTCTCTGGCAAAACAGCCCTTACCTTGGCTTCCTTAATGGTGGAATAATAATTTTTTATCTCCCAAACAATAGTATAGGTGGTTGTTTCTCCTACTTCGGGAGGTAAGGGACCTGAATTTCCAAAGACCTCATCATAATAAAAACCTCTCTGAACCAACTCTATTTTTGAACTCACTTTTGTTAAAAATTCTTCCTTGATGCCCTTTACTAAAATAATATTTTTGAGGGCTGGGTTCTCAATTCCTTTTAAATCTTCTTTGAGTTTTACCCAAAAATCTAACCTTGCTTCTTCAGTAATATCTATATATTGAAGTTCGGGCACGTCTTTCCAATCAAAAACCACAATATTGCTTCCTGGTCTCACATATCCTGAATCAGATTTTAGGGTTTCGTAATCAAAGGCTTCTCCCTCTAGTTGACAAACCATAAACACCTCTGTCAGTGGTTCTTGACCAATATTTTTAAGGAAAACTTCATAATGAAGCCATTCTCCCGGCAGAGCCACATATTGGGGGTTGCCATTAATTTCTTGACGAATATAAACCAGGGGTCTGACGATTTCTATTCCTTTGTTTATCTCTTTTAAGACTAAAAACCTACCCTCTTTAAAAACCCCAATCCTCCCCTTAAAAAACTTGGTCTCTCCTATTTTCCCCTCT
>Ga0190336_1000093_pt1 | contig 16481 bp, 14 predicted proteins | sample 487204910_MG_FD_161651 | JGI IMG/M metagenome (GOLD analysis project Ga0190336, IMG submission 161651) | Hydrothermal vent sediment bacterial communities from Southern Trench, Guaymas Basin, Mexico - 4872-04-9-10_MG | ecosystem: Environmental > Aquatic > Marine > Hydrothermal vents > Sediment ...
CAGTAATTGTCCAAGATGCTGGAGTAGACTCAAATCAGCCAGGGAGATATTATTTACATCCTAAACGAATAGAGACCCTGAAAAACATAATTCAAGAACACAGCGTCACAGATTGAGACAGTTGCACTCCCTAAAAAGAGGTATATATCTGGTAATTTGGGAAAGTCCTGTAAATTTAAATTATATAAGCCTCAAAATGCCAGATGAAGACCTTTTTCACCCGCTGAGATAACTACAAATCTAACCAGGTGCCCCCTTTGTTTTTTAGTCTATAAATCAAACTTCCATAATAAGCATTTTTATTACCACCTTAATTGTTCTGAAAAATAGCGGCAACAGGTTAGAGGCAAAATAACCTGATTTGCTTGGTTTTCAACGGGAGACTAAAATTTACTATAAAGTATCCATTTTCTTCTCTGTGGTTGAATCCTATTTTGTGCTTTTGAGTAAGTTGACGTACTAAAGCAAGACCAATTCCGCTTCCTTTTGGTATGAGAGGATCAATATCGTTTTTAATAAAGCATGAAACAAAATTGTTTTCTTTTTTAAGCTGGATAGAAATTTCTCTTTTTGCATATTTAACAGCATTTTCAATGATTAAGTAAAAAATCATTTCTATATCAGTTTTACATCCAGTTATAATCACATCTATCACATCTGAATTTAATTTTTTGTCTTTTAGTGCATCTTCAAATTCAACCAAGATAGATTCTATAATAAATTTTAAATTAATCTTTTCGTCTTCTCTGGAACCAGCTTTAAAATTTTTAATAATATTTAAAGTATGATTAAATTCCTTTTCAATAAACATATAGCCCTTTTCTAATCTATTTAAAGCAGCAGAGCTGGGAGTTTCTTTAAGGATTTCTATATTTAATCGTTGAGTTGCCAAAAAATTACCCAGTTTATGGGAAAGGGTAAGGAGAATCATTTCCAAAAAAACCCTATTTTCTTCTCTCTCTTTCAGATGTATCCATAAAATTTTATAAAACAGAAAAGTGAGGGATAATACTAAGGCTGTTTCCCACAGAAAAAGATTAGTGGCAAGGTCCTTAACTTCCTTATAACCAGGACCCCAATCTAGATAGACAAATTTTCCATTCAGAGTCTGGGGAAGGAGCTCTAACTCTTTGTCTAAAAGAGGTTTTTTTGAAACCTTGATATAAGAAGGCAAATTATAATTTTTTTGGTATCGAGCCATTTTCAATTCTATTTCTGCTCTCTGATAGTAATTTTCCTTTAAAGAAAACCTATAGAAGGAAATAGCTATGACATTGAGAATAGAAATACCCACTGAAATCAAGAGGAAAAAAACTAATAAGGTCTTATACTCAAATTTTATTTTAATCGATATCCCCTACCCTTATAAGTTTCTAGGGTATTTTCTGGTAATATCTTTCTTAATTCTTTTACATATGTTCGGATAATCTCTTCGCCTACTGGTTGATCTCCCCAAATATAGTTTAAAATTTGTGTCTTACTTACTATCTTGCCTTGGTGCTTAATAAAAAGGGACAGAAGTTGCCACGCTTTAGGAGAAAGTTTGATTTCCTTATCTTCTTGATATATGGTTTCTTTTTCTAAATCTATTTTTAAATTCTCTATAGAAATAACTTGTTCTCTGTGTTCCCTTCGGGTTAAGGCCTTAAGTCTTAATAATAATTCTTTAGGTGAAAAAGGTTTAACCAAATAATCATCAGCACCCCTTTCAAAACAGATTTCTTTGCTTCTCAATTCCTTTTTAGCAGTGAGGATTAAAATTGGAGTGTTTATTCCCTTTGTCCTGAGTTTTTTTAAAATATCTTCTCCCTTTTGATATTTAAGAATAAGGTCCAAAATAATAACATCAAAACTTTGGGTGAGGAAAACAACCTCCACCTCTCGGTCATCACTAAGCCATTTTACTTGAATACCATTTATTTCTAAATATTCCTTAAGACTTTCTCCTAAACCAAGATCGTCTTCGATAAGAAGGACCTTCATTTTTGGAAGGAATATAGCAAACCCCAAATACCTTGTCAAATATTCAAAAATCAGATAAAAATAAATTATCGGGACGTAGCTCAGCCTGGAAGAGCACAGCGTTCGGGACGCTGGGGTCGCAGGTTCAAATCCTGTCGTCCCGACCATGTTTTTAAAGGTATTTCTGTATCCTAAAAATCAAAGTCCCAATTCACCCGCGATATTTTGCATGGCCTTAAGAGCAATATCTACAAATTCTTCAAGTGAAAGGCCAAATTCAGAACAGGTGTTAATCTGCTCTCTATTAGCTCCGGCAGCGAATCCTCTTTCTTTAAATCTTCTAAGCACAAACTCGCTATCTATCTTAGATAGTCTCTTTTCTGGAATTATCAGTGCACAAGCAACAATAAGACCCGTCAGGGGGTCTACGGCATAAAGTGCCTTATCTAAATTACTATTTCTTAACAAATTATGTATGGGATTGTGTGCTTTTACTGCATAAACCACTTCTTGGGGTAAGCCCATCTCTTCCAATATTTCTGCTCCTCGTAAACCATGCCTTTCAGGCTGGTTTTTTGTTTCCTCATAATCAATATCATGTAAAAGACCAGCTAGCATCCAGCTTTCTTTATTTTCTCCAAGTCTTTCTGCCAAAGCCGCCATTACTGCCTCAGTAGCCAGCATGTGTTTTATAAGATTTTTATTCTTCACCCGTTTTTTCAATTCAGAAAAAGCCGTTTTTCTGTCCATTTTAAGAGTCTTAATTCATTCTTTATTTTATCTTTTATATTTCCCCATAAGTTGACCCTGCGCCAATATACATTCCTTCATAGCCTCTAACAGCTCATCTTTGGTCGCTCCAGGTTCAAGGGTAAGTTTTTTATTTAAGGCATATAATTTAAAGTAATATCTATGAGTACCTCCAGGTGGACATGGACCACCATAGCCAATTTTACCAAAGTCATTCTTACCTTGCTTTATTCCATTCTCTAATATTTTTTTAGGAGGTATCCCTTCAGGGAATTCGGTAATATGAGGGGGAATGTCAAATATCACCCAGTGCACCCATGTTCCCATGGGAGCATCTGGGTCATCACAAATGAGAGCCAGGCTTTGTGTTCCTTCTGGTACAGTTCCCCATGATAGAGGAGGAGATATATCTTTCCCATCGCAGGTATATTTCTTGGGTATCATACCACCTTCCTTAAATGCTGTGCTTTCAAGTTTTATTTCCATAATTTTCCCCTTATTACCTAATCGTTAGCTAATTGAAAAATTCAATTTGTAGCATCCACGCATCAATGTTAAAGCTATAATATGTCAATCAACTTAGTTTTGTCAACCTGCCCTATGGGATACAAAAATCCTTATTTAGAAAAACTTCCTGATACCAAAAAAGGTAAGCTCCTCAAAACCGTAATAACTTTAAAAGAAAACCCACCCGCCTGCCGTTGGGCAGGCCCGCCTGCCGTCGGGCAGGGCAGACAGGGATGCTTTTAAAGATTAACGCCTAAATTCTGGGGAATATTCAAGATAAGGGTCTCTATTGTATCATTGCAAATTTAATAAAATATAATAAATTTTGCTTATGATTAAAAAAGCAAGAGAAGCTATTTTGCATTGTCGTCGTTTGAGGGTGCTCACCGGAGCAGGCATTTCAGCGGAAAGTGGGGTGCCTACTTTTAGGGGAGCAAATGGGTTATGGGGTAAATATAATGTGATGGAGTTAGCCACTCCAGAAGCGTTTCAGCGCAATCCCGAGCTGGTGTGGAAATTTTATAATTGGAGACGAGAAGTTATAGCTAAAGTTAAACCTAATCCTGCTCATAAAGCCTTGGTAGATTTAGAAAAAATTATCCCTGATTTTTTACTCATTACCCAAAATGTAGATGGTCTTCACCAGCAGGCAGGAAATAAAAACATGGTGGAGTTACATGGAAACATCTGGTGGGTGAAATGCACCACCTGTGAGTATTTGGCCCAAGATAGGAGTATACCATTACCTTCTCTACCTACCTGTCCTAAATGTAGCAGCTTATTACGTCCAAACGTGGTTTGGTTTGGGGAGGCTTTAGACCCAAAGTTGTTAGATAGAGTTATCAAGGCCATGGAAAAAACTGAGGTTCTATTAGTAATAGGCACTTCAGCCGTAGTTCAACCTGCCGCTTCTCTTATCTGGCTAGCTAAAGAAAAGGGGGCCTTGATTATAGAGATAAATATAGAAAAAACTGAGGCATCAGAAATAGCAGACATCACGCTTTTAGGAAAAGCAGGAGAAGTTCTACCTCAGTTGGTAAAAAGCTTTAGAGAATAAACAATGGATATGCTCATTTATGATGGTATTATTGTAACTTTGGATGAAAGAGATAGCTGGTATAATCCTGGCTATGTTTTTATTAAGGGTAATAAAATCAGAGAAGTAAATAGTGGACAGCCACCAAAAGAGCTGTTTTCTCAAGCAAAAAAGGTAATTAAGGCCTCAAATAAATTAGTTATGCCAGGCCTAATTAACAACCATACTCATGCTGCTATGAGTCTTTTTCGGGGCTTGGCTGATGATTTACCATTAGATAAATGGTTAGATACTTATATTTTTCCTATAGAAAAGGCATTTGTTAATGAAGAATTTACCTATTGGGGCACACTTTTAGCAGGCTGGGAGATGATAAGAAGTGGCACTACCTGTTTTGCTGATGGCTATTTTTGTGAGGATGGAGCAGTGAAGGCCTGTTTAGATTTAGGTATAAGGGCTATTTTGGCTCAAGGAATAATAGACTTTCCAGCTCCCGGTGTGCTTGACCCTAAAAAGAACATCTTGCATGCAGAGCAATTTTTAAAAAAATGGCAAAGTGTTTCAGAATTAATTACCCCTGCAGTTTTTGCCCATGCCCCTTATACCTGTTCTGATAAAACCCTTAAGTTTGCTAAGAAGCTGGCTGATGATTACCAGACTTTTTTCTTTATCCATGTAGCTGAGACAAAATGGGAAGTGGAAGAAATTAAAAAAACACATGGCTTCACACCTCTAACTTATCTTTACCATTTGGGCATCTTAGACCAAAAGACTATTATAGTTCATGCCAACTGGCTTACTAGAGAAGAAGTAAATATTATTAGGGATATAGGAGTAAAGGTAGTTCACTGTCCTGAAAGCAATCTAAAATTGGCTAGTGGACTTTCACCAGTACCTGAATTACTTGATAAAAATATTTTAGTAGCTTTGGGTACCGATGGATGTGCCAGTAACAATAATTTAGATTTATTTCAAGAGATGAATACTTGTGCCAAGATACATAAAGGGTTTTCACTTGACCCTACTATTATGCCTGCTAAAACTGTTTTAAAAATGGCCACTGTTTATCCTGCTCAAATGTTCTCTTTAAATATAGGAGTGCTTAAAAAAGGGAATTTTGCTGATCTAATTATTATAAATTTTAAACAACCCCATCTTTTTCCATTTTATAATCCTTATTCACACCTAGTTTATGCAGTGCATGGAACAGATATAGAGACAGTGATTATAAACGGCAAAATTATTATGGAGGATAAAAAACTATTGGGTATTAATTCCCCAAAAATCAAAACAAATATTTATAATTTGGCAAATAAAATTAAATTGCACTTATCCCCAAATCACTAAAAATCCAAGGATATAATAAGAAGGAACCAGGTAAGGGTGATAGGGGGTGATCTTTATTTTGTATCCAAATCTTCCTGTGTCTTGGCAACGAAAACTACCTTCAAATCGATAAACACCTTTCCTTTCTTGTAATACAGGCTTCATGGGAATGGTTTTTCTTTTTCTCAATTCTCCTGAGATGGAAAGCTGGCCATAATATATCTCTACCTTTACTTCTTCAGGAGAAATTTCCCCTAAATGAATTAAGGCCGTAATTTTTAGTTCTTCCCCCATAGGGATTTCTATACTATCAACAGGCTCAATACTAATTATAGAAACCTTTTCCCAGTTAGTCATAATTTTGGTCTTCCATTGAGATAACGCCTTTGCTCCTTTCATATTTTCTTGAACCAAGTTTTGCCAGTAGTGAAGAGCAGGAATATAAAAATCAGTGGTATACTCTTCTAACATGCGATGGGCATTAAATCGGGGACATAGAGAATACATAGAAATCTTTAACTTTTTAATCCATCCATGAGGCAAACCATTAGGCCCTCGATCGTAAAATAAAGGGATAATTTCATGTTCTAGTAAATTATAAAAAGAATTGCTTTCTACGTTGGCTTGATATTCAGGGTTATCATATTCATCACCAAAACCAATTAACCATCCTACTTCTGGATTATAGGCCTCTGCCCACCAACCATCTTCTGTGCTACAATGAAGAACGCCATTAGCTATAGCCTTCATTCCACTTGTCCCGCAAGCTTCGTTAGGTTTAAGTGGAGTATTAAGCCAGACATCAGCACCTTGAACAAAATATCTAGCTACCTCCAGGTCATAGTCTTCAATGAATACTAAACGACGTCTAAATTCTTTTTGTCTAGCCAATTCAATAATCTGTTTAATTAAGGCCTTAGCTGGTTTGTCCGCAGGATGAGCCTTACCAGCTACAATTATTTGAACAGGATGCTTATCATTATTCAAAATCCTGGCCAGCCTTTCTGGGTCTCTAAAAATCAGAGTAGGTCTTTTATAGTTGGTCATCCGGCGAGCCCAAACCAAGGTAAGGGCTTCAGGGTCAAGGATATCAGTTATTCTTCCAATTTCAGTTTGCGATACTCCTCCCCGTCTAAATTGATTTCGTAATCGTTCTCGACAAAAGGCTACCAACCTAGCTCTCCTACGCTCACAAACACTCCAAATTTCTTCATCCGGAATTTCTAATACCCTGGCCCAGACCCTTTCACTATCTGGGTCTTCAAACCAGTGGGGGCCTAGATAACGATTGTAAAGTTCTGACATATCATGAGAAACCCAAGAGGGCACATGAATTCCATTAGTAACATATTTTATAGGAACATCTTCTTCAGAGATTTTAGGCCAAAGTATATGCCACAATTTCTGTGAGACTTGCTGATGGAGTTTGCTCACCGCATTAATATGTCCTGAAAGTTTCATGGCTAAAATATTCATACAAAAGGGTTCATTATGGTCTGCGGGATTTTTCCTACCTAAGCCCAACAATACAGGTATAGAAATACCTAAACTGGGAGTATAATTACAAAAATACGCCTCTATTAACTGAGGGTCAAAAATATCTATACCAGCAGGAACAGAAGTATGACTGGTAAAAACATTGCTAGCCATCACCGCCAAATGAGCAGCATCAAAAGAAATGTCAGTTTTTTCCCTTAATACCCTGATTCTTTCTAAACCTGCAAAGGCTGAATGTCCCTCATTCATATGATAAATAGTAGGTGAGATGCCAAAAGTGTGAAGAACTCTTACCCCACCGATGCCTAATAAGATTTCTTGACGCAGTCGTATTTCCCTATGAGCATCATATAAGCGAAATGTGGTATTTTGAATATCAGGTGGGTTTTGAGGAATGTTGGTATCTAATAAATAAAGCTTCACTCTACCAATGTCTACACGCCATATCTGGGCATATGCTTTCTGGTCTTTAAAATCTACGGAGATTAAAATAGGATTGCCATTTTTATCTTTTTCTAAGTGTAATGGCATATGATAAAAATCATTTTCAGGATAAACCTCTTTCTGTTCTCCATTGCTAGTAAGCCTTTGTCTAAAATAACCATGTTGATATAAAAGGCCTATACCTACCATAGGTATATTTAAATCACTAGCTGACTTAAGATGATCTCCTGCCAAGACGCCAAGACCACCAGAATACATAGGTAGGCAATCAGTTAAACCAAATTCCGCAGAAAAGTAAGCTACCAAAAAATCTGTTTCTTTTTTAAAAAAAGGAGAAAAATGAGGACTTTCTATGTAATTTTTAAAGTTCTCATAAACACGGTTCAAATAATCTAAAAAGGAATTATCTTTAGACAATTCTTGAATGCGTGCTCCACTGAGTTGAGATAATAAAAGCACTGGGTTATGATATGTTTCTTCCCAGAGATGACGGTCTATGCGGCGGAAAAGGGCGATTATCTCAGGATTCCAAGCAAAGCGAAGATTATAAGCAAGTTCTATTAAAGGTTTCAAATTTTTCGGAAGCCGCAAAGAAACAGTAAAAATATGGAAATTATCCATATCCTTTCTCCTAATCCCTTTTTTTTCTCCAAGTAGTTCCAACTGGAGTATCTTCTAAAATAATACCTGCAAGTCTCAATTTTTCCCGAATAGCATCGGCAGTAGCCCAATCTTTCATTTTTCTAGCCTCTGACCTTTTATCAATAAGTTTTTGTATTTCTTCTTTGGTCAAAGCTACTCCCTGGGTAAGAAAGGTTTCAGGTGAAGATTGATATAATCCCAAGACTTTTCCTAAAGTCTTTATTTTGGCAATAGCCCAGGCCAATAAGCTTTTTTCTGGTTTTTTTTCTTCTAGATAAACATTAATAGCCTTTATACCACTGAATAAATACGCCAGAGCTAAGGCAGTATTAAAATCATCATCCATGGCCTCTTTAAATTTAGTCTCTATGCCTGTTAATTGGTGATATAAGGGTTTATCTTTTAATGCTTGCTCTTCAAACTCTACTTCTTTCCCTATCCTATCTTGAGCCCTTTTAAGGGTTAAATAAACTCTTTCTAGGGCGTTTGTAGTTTCTTTTAACGCTACATCAGAGAAGTCTATAGGGCTGCGATAATGATGACTTAAGAAAAAGAGCCTTAAGGCCTCAGGATGAAATTTGGCTAATACTTCACGAATGGTAAAAAAATTTCCTAAAGATTTAGACATTTTTTCCTTATTTACCATCACAAAACCGTGATGAATCCAGTATTTAGCAAAAGGTTTTTCAGTAGCTGCCTCTGATTGAGCAATTTCATTTTCGTGATGGGGAAAAATGAGGTCCTGTCCTCCTCCGTGGATATCTAATGTCTCACCTAAATATTTCATACTCATGGCTGAGCACTCTAAATGCCATCCTGGTCTGCCCCTTCCCCAAGGACTTTCCCACCAAGGTTCATTGGGTTTAGCCTTTTTCCAAAGAACAAAGTCCAAAGGGTGACGTTTCTGAGGTGTTACTTCTACTCTTGCCCCGGCTAACATCTCATCCAAGCTTCTTCCGGAAAGCTTACCATATTGGTGAAACCTTTCTACACTGAAATACACATCTCCATTGGCAATATAGGCATAATTCTTTTGAAGCAATTTTTCAACTAAGGCAATCATTTCTGGAATGTGCTCTGTAGCCTTGGGTTCTATATCAGCTCTGGCTACACCTAACGCCTCCATATCTTCATAAAATGCCTTAATAAAATATCGGGCAATTTCATGAGGAACTTTATGCTCTTTTTGGGCACGTTTGATAATTTTATCATCTATGTCGGTAAAGTTGCGGACAAAAGTAACATTATACGTTAAATAACGTAAATACTTAACAATAACATCAAAGACAACGGCTGAACGGGCGTGTCCTATGTGGCAATAATCATAGGCAGTAATACCACAAACATATATCTTCACCTTTCCTGGTTGTAGCGGAATAAACTCTTCTTTTCTCTTATTAAGAGTATTATAAATTCGCAATGCCATTTTTCTAACGCACAATTGTAGCGGTTAAAGTATGTTTGTCAAGGAAATAAGTGGCCGGAGAGTGTGCTTTTTTCTTATTCTACTTTTCCCTTCGGGCCGTATCCTGCTCCTCTTGGGAAGCAGGATAATTAATTTTTAATGCCTTTATTTTAAAATCTAGCCAGGGGGGATTAAGAGGACTTTCTTTTTTTAAGGCCAAATTATACATCTCTAATGCCTTAAAAGGTTCTTTCTCTTCTATTAAAAGACCTAAATTAATATAAGCCCAATTAGCTAAAGGATGGTCAGGGTAATTTTTAATGATATTTTTTAGTGCCTTCTCTACTTCTGAAGGCTTTTGTGAAATCCAATAATCGCAACCCAAGGCATGCCATACAAAAGGAGAAAAAATGTCTTTATCATTGCTTTTTTTAAGATAAGTTTGATACATAATAATCGCCTTCTCCCATTGCTCTCGCTCTTCATAAACATTAGCTAACTGTAGACAAGCAAAATTACTTGCTGGACTATGTGTTTTTATCAATTGATTTAAGACTGTTTCTGCCTTATCCTGCTGTTTATTTTTTAAAAGATTTTCTGCTTTTGTATAAAGGATAAAGGAATGTTCCTTTCTTTTATGCCACCATGCCCGGCCTAAAAGAAAGATAGAGATTAAAACTACACAAACAGTGGTAATAGTAAGCACTTGTTTTAAATTTGCCTGAACATACTGAACAATGCGGTTAGGTAAAGAAATAAACTCATCCGGGGCAGTAATAGGTTTTTTCTTTTTAATTTTTACTACCATGATGGTTAAGTAACACAGTTCTTAAGAGGGGTCAAGACAATCCTCCAGCCAGGGTCTTTACCTCTCCTGCAGGGTAAAATCTCTTAAAATCCAGGCATTCTACCATGGCCTTGATAAAAATACGGGTAGAAATAGGGGCATATCCTTTAATAAAGGTAAAAATTTCCCTCTTTTCCCTAGCAGTTAGTCTGAGGCCGTAAACCTTACGATAAAGTTCTACAAAGCGATAAAAGAAATGTTCTAGATATTGAGGCTCTAATGGTTCTAGCTCAAGTATATAAATATTGTATTCATCCATCATTTCTTGGATAGAAAAATCAGGGGTGACAGCAAAGGCTACCTTTAAGTAAGTAGGTAATTGATAAATATAGGGGAGTTTACGATGACCAGAATAAACCAGGCTTGTGATTTCTCCTTGATAACAGTATTCTCTTTTAACAATCCTTTCTTCTAATAAATCTGGTTCATCGTTAGCTACCAAAATTAGCCCCCGTAAAAAATTCATTCCCCGCTGCCATTCATAACTATAACGATAAATACCAGTGCTCTCAGTTTCATCAAAAAGCAACACCAGACCAGCGGTATCCAGGTATTCCACCAAGGCCCGGCTTATACCTGAAAGTATATAGCTATAAATGTTGGCTGCGGTGGTATGATCATATAAACTGCCAAATTCATTAAATGTGCTTTCCAAACCTTCTATCCATTGCCACATAGGAGTAGTAACTTCTTTTCTCCTCAAGATATTAAAAAACGGACCTAAGATAAAGTGATCTTTGAGTGCCTTTTTTTGAGCTAAAATACTAAGAGTCTCTCGGAAATTGAGAAACCTTTCTCCTTGAGGCACACGGAATGTTTGCACTAATTCACGGTAAACTCGTTTAGGAAAGGCAAGGTGTGCACTCAAAGGTTCTATACTTACTCTAGCTACCGCATAATTCAATTCTTGTGCCTGATGATAAAGATATTCAATGAGATGTGTTTTTCCTGCACCATATTCTCCTTTAATGATTATGGCACCTGAAGTTTGGTCATGGAGCCAAGTTTTTATTTGAGCCAACTCTTTAGCCCTACCTACAGTCCAACTTTTTATCCAGTTCCCAGGCACAATACCTGCTCTAAAGGCCTCTATTACTTCCCGACCCCCTTTTATTAATTTTGGCCAATGGAAAGAAATAGGAAGAGGAGGTTTTTCTTTTTCTATCCTTTTAGGTGGTTCTAAAAATACAAGATAGCGTCTCTTGACCCATCGAGTGAGACCTGAGATAAAATGCACTAGGCATTCATAACCATGGTAGCGAGTATCTATGATTCTCCCTTCGCCTAAGGTAAAATGTTTAACCCTTATACCTTTCATCCACTACCTTCTTCTAATATTTGACAGATTTCACTTGTCTTATTGACTAGTAAAGGATTTTTTCGTAAGAGGTGAAAAACCTTAATTATTCCTTGCACGAACAATCTAATATAACCAATATCTCCAAACCGACGTTCATAGGCCTCTTGAGCTACAATCTTAATTACATTTTCTATCTGGGAAGGAAAACGCACTCCATAAGCAGTTTCAAAGATATACTTCAATTTATACCCAATTTCCTCTAATAAGGCGAGGGGGTCTCCTTTAGTATTTTCTAATTTAATTTTCACTCCTGAGGGATTAAAAAAATCAAATACAGAAGAAATTCTTTGTTTTAATGCCTCATAGATATGGGAAGGTCCTTCAAAAAAACGTTCATCAGGTAAGGCATAAAAAATCATTACATGTCTAAAGGAAGTATACATACAAGCATCAATGAGTTCTCTTAAATTTGAGAGGGTAAGTTCCCGTTGACGAGTGCTGAGACTAGGAATTTGCTCTGCCTCATCAAATAAGATTACTAAACCACTATAACCAATATTGCGCACCCATTGGACTAAAGAACGTAATATAGAAAAGGCATTACTTCTATCAATAGGAGATAAAATTCCCAGAGGACGGTAGATACCTTTATCATAACCTTCTACTTTGAGCCATTGCAAAACATGTTTAAAAGTCTTTTCATCCTCATCATGAAGAGCAAAAAAGGCAGTAGCTACAGCCTTAGCGAAATTAATGTTTTCAATATTTCTCTGAACAGATTCTAAATATTGTTCAATTTCCTTTTCTAATACTTCCCCTTTTAAACCTATATTTTTAAAAACATCCATTTGCTTTTCATACCAAGTGATTAAAAAGGCCTCAATGCCTTTTTCCACTCCCTTAAGTAACTCTTCAGGCTGGAGGGGATAAGTAAGGTTATTGACAATAGTCCTATAAACTGCTTCTAGACGGTGAAAAGGGCTTTCTTCTGGACTTAAAGCTACATAACTCACTACAAAATTTTCCTGCCAAGCCAGTTCCCGAATGCTATAGAGAAAATGGGTTTTTCCCCCTCCATAGGCACCAATGACAATCTTTACTACTGAGCCACCTTCTTCTTTAATATATGTTTTTAGATATTCTTCATGAATACACCGTAAATACTCATCTAATCCAGCAGTGAAAAATTGAAAACCATATTCTGGAGGAGTGCCATAAGCACCTACCGTTTCTATAATTCTTCTGGCAATACGTGAGTTTAATTGCATACCTTAAAATAACAAATTTAAAACAAATTTGAAAGGGTTTAAAGATTGTTTTATTTTCCAAAATCCGCGATTGATTTTTTTATTCTAACGTCTCCGCTGGTGTTGATTGTTTCAGCTTTTAGGTGACAATGATACGTCAAGGTTAACTTCACTAACCTATTTATAGCTTAGCAGATTGCTCCGTTAAGCCATCAAGACCAAGCCCTTCAGGGTGGCTTTCGCCAGTCTTGATGGCACTTCGCAATCTGCTTTTTAAAAAGTAGAGTTGGTTGAAAGGAAAAAAGGTTTTTTCTTTCTCGCCAACCTTAATTTTTCAGGAGCACGCTGCAAAGCGCTGTCAAAGCCGTAAGCCCAAAGGGTGCGGAGTGAAACGGAGCAGCTTTGACAGCAAGCGAAGCAGCGTGCTAAACTAGAAAACAGGTTGGGTAAAGGAATAAAATGTCTTAATATGGAAACTTTAACATGTCCACCTTTTAGGTGAAGCTATGTTTTTAAAAATTTACTTTATTTGCTCTATTTGCCCGCCTGACGGCAGGCGGGTGGGGTTTCTTTTGAAGTTATTACGGATTTAGGGTGATAGATTTATGTTTAATATAGTGGTTAATACCATACCTTTACTTTCTCCCTTGACAGGGGTGGGTGTTTATACTTATCAATTGTGTCGGTATTTCCCGAGGTTGGATAATACCTTTGATTATACCTTTTTTTATGGTTTTTTTACTAAAGAATTATTTGCTTATAATTCAGACAGTGTGTCTTTAAGAACATTCAATAAGTTGAAATTCTATTTGCGAAAAATCCCTTTTATGGGCTATGGATTGCGGAAGTTAAAGAGTTTATTAAGTCATGGTCATAAAAATTTTTTTGACCTTTATTTTGAACCCAATTTTATTCCTCTTCCTGGCATAAAAGCCAAACAAGTAATTGTCACTGTACATGATTTTTCCCTTTGTAAATATCCCCAGTGGCATCCTAAGGATAGAGTAAAGGACTTTGAAAAAAATTTTTGGCCTAATATAAAACGAGCTGATTTAATTGTCACTGTTTCTCAATACATCAAAAAAGAAGCCTTAAATTTTCTCTCCCTGCCAGCGGAAAAGATAAAGGTGATTTATAATGGTTATGATAGAGAGACTTTTAAACTTTATCCTTTTGCCATATTAAAACAATTTAAAACCAATTTTGCCTTACCAGAAAAATTTATTTTATTCATAGGTGCCCTTGAACCCAGAAAAAATTTACTTCGTCTGATAAAGGCCTATTTAAATTTACCTCTGGGCGTCAAAAAAGAGATAAAGCTGGTCATAGCAGGTGCTCCTGGATGGGAAAATAAAACTGTAAAAGAGATGATAAGAGGTCAAAAAGATATTTATTACTTGGGATATGTTGACCATCAAGGACTGGCCTATCTTTATAACCTAGCCACCCTTTTTATCTATCCTTCTTTATATGAAGGTTTTGGACTGCCTGCTTTAGAATCTATGGCTTGTGGTTGCCCAGTGATCACCTCTCAGCAAACTTCTTTGACAGAAGTTTGTGGTGATGCTGCCTTTTATGTAAATCCTTATGATATTGACAACATTACTAGAGGTATCTATAAAGTGCTAAATGATGTCTCTTTACAAGAAAATCTACGTGAGAAAGGCTTAGAAAGGGCTAAGGCATTTAGTTGGGAAAAAACAGCCCAGGAGTATTTAGAAATATTTCATAAGGTATTAGAAAATAAGTGAAAACTGCCCTTGTGCATGACTGGCTGTTAACCATTGGTGGTGCAGAAAAAACATTAGAAGCTATTTATCAAATCTATCCTGGTCCTATATTTACGCTTCTGGCAGATAAAAAAAAATTAGAGTTTTCTTCCCTAAAACAAGCTCCAATTTATACCTCTTTTTTACAAAAATTCCCATTGGTAAAAAAATGGTATCGGTATTATCTCCCCTTTTATCCCTTGGCTATAGAGGAATTTGATTTGAGAAATTATGATTTGGTCATTTCATCTTCACATGCCGTGGCCAAAGGGGTTATTACTCATGATAGCCAATTACATATTTGTTATTGTCATACCCCCATGCGTTATGCCTGGCACCTACATCATCAATATATGGAGTTATTGGAATTTAAAGGTTTGAAAAGGAAACTGGCTAATTTAATTTTTCACTATTTGAGGCTTTGGGATGTAAGTAGTGCCTTGCGTGTGGATTATTTTATTGCCAATTCTAAGGCTACGGCAGCGCGGATTAAAAAATATTATGGTAAAGAAGCTCATGTCATTTATCCTCCAGTGGATGTAGGTAATTTTAAGCCTTATACTAAAAAAGAGGATTTTTATATTACTATCTCTAGATTAGTTCCTTATAAAAGAGTGGCCTTAATTGTTCAAGCCTTTGCTGAAATACCAGAAAGAAGATTAGTAGTAATTGGTGAGGGACCAGAATATCACAAACTTTTAGGTATTGCTCCTACTAATGTAGAATTGTTGGGTTATCTTTCTCCTGAAGTAGTGAAGGATTATTTGCAAAAGGCCAAGGCATTTATTTTTGCTGCTGAGGAAGATTTTGGCGTGGTTATGGTGGAAGCATTAGCCTGTGGGACACCAGTGATTGCCTTTGCTAAAGGTGGGGCAAAAGAGATTGTGAAGGAATCAGAGACAGGCATTTTATTTCCTGAACAAAGTGTAACTAGTCTAAAAGAAGCCATAAGACATTTTGAAAAAAACCAAGACCGGTTTGATATAACAACTCTTAGAAAAAAGGCTGAGAGCTTTGACATATCATGTTTTCAAAAAAAATTTAAAGATTTTGTTGAAAATAAAATATCCTAATTTGCTGATTTTAAGACTTGACCTTAAAATCAAATACGGATTATTATGGCAAAAAAATGAGGAATAATTTGAGACAATTTTTGCTTAGCCTTATAGTGGTTTTTAGTATCCTAGTTCCAAATCACATTGCCTGGTGTAGATTGTTAGACAGAATAGTGGCCATTGTTAACGATGAGGTAATCACCCTTTCTGAATTGAAAGAAGCTATGATATATTTAACTAAGACCCCAAATCCTCCTCCTGAAGTAAAAAGAAGGGTTTTAGAAGAAATAATCAATGCAAGATTAACTGCCCAACAAGCAACTAAATTAGGTTTACAAGTGAAAGATGCAGAGGTGGAAAGGGCAATTCAAAACATAATAACTCAAAATGGCATTACCTTAAAAAAACTAAAAGAAGATTTAATACGGGAAGGCAGTTCATATGAGGATTATAAAGACTGGATTAAAATCCAGCTTTTAAAAAGTAAATTGATAGGTTTACAAGTGCAAAGTAAGGTAACAGTGACAGATGAAGAAATAAGGAAATATTACCAGGCACATATAGATGAATATAAAGGTTATACCGAATATTACTTACGCCATATCTTATTGCCTTTTCCTTCTACCGATGAAGATAAAAAAAGGCTAATATATGTTCAGCAAGAAATTTTAAGACTTTTGAAAGAAGGAATTTC
>Ga0190336_1000097_pt1 | contig 16228 bp, 11 predicted proteins | sample 487204910_MG_FD_161651 | JGI IMG/M metagenome (GOLD analysis project Ga0190336, IMG submission 161651) | Hydrothermal vent sediment bacterial communities from Southern Trench, Guaymas Basin, Mexico - 4872-04-9-10_MG | ecosystem: Environmental > Aquatic > Marine > Hydrothermal vents > Sediment ...
TCAATCCACTGGTTCTGGCACTGGTCATTAATTCAGTAAAATGAGCAACTAATGGTCCCTTATCAGCCGTAACTACATGCCAGCCCTGAGCCAGAGCGTGGCGAAGATAGGCCAGGCCGGGTTCCCCAGTTTCCAAAGAAGAGACGGTAGCTAAAACTACTACTCCTGGCGCCAACTTCTCTAAGGGAAGGTCAAGAAAATTAAGCCCTGATTGCCAGAAAGTCTTAGATTCAAGTTGCTCATCAGGATAAAAAAAAGCCTCACGAGCTCTTTGTTTATTCCAAAAAGCTCCACCTGTCGAGCGAAAAATACCTTGGAGAAAAAAATCGAGGTTATATCTTTCTTGATAAACCGACCTTTTCTCAATTAACAAATTTAAAAAAGCCTGACCAACTTGACCTTTACCCAGAAGGATAACCGGAATTTCTTTCATCCTAAAATTTTTCTCTATCTATTTTCTTAATCGCAGGCAATATCTGGCGGAGAGGGTGGGATTCGAACCCACGATCCCGCTGTCGCAGGATAGCGGTTTTCGAGACCGCCGCCTTAAACCACTCGGCCACCTCTCCAATCGTTCTAAAACTCTCTCCTAAAAAAATTAAATTTACCCACGCCGTTCCCGAAAAAAATTCTGTAAAATTTCAGCGCACTCTTGCTCCAAAAGACCACTTTCTATCTCCAACCGATGATTCATCTTTTCAAAAGGAAACTTCATTATTGAAGAAACAGCTCCTCCTTTAGGATCAGCCGCCCCATAGACCAGTCGTTTGATTCTGGCTTGGACCATAGCCCCCAGACACATGGGGCAAGGTTCTAGGGTAACATAAAGAGTCATTCCGGGCAGACGATAATTGCCTTTCTGTCGGCCAGCTGCCCGTAAGGCAACTATCTCAGCGTGGGCACTAGGGTCATGAAGGGAGAGGGATTGATTAAATCCCCGAGCGACAATCTGGCCTTGTTCATCAACAATCACCGCTCCCACTGGCACCTCACCTTTGGACCAAGCTTTTTGAGCCTCCTGCAGAGCTATTCGCATGAAGTTTACATCCTCCCGCAGTTTCTCCTGGCCACTCATCTTCTGGATTTTAGCTTTTCCGGCTGTTCTTGACAAGACGTCTCTTTCTCTTTGGACAAGCTCTAGCTCTCTCCTCTTTTTGTCTATCCTACCTCTTTCCTAACCACATAGCCCCAAAAAGATTATGGAAAAATGATCTCGCTCAGCCGAAAGAGATTTAAAAGCTCTTTAAAACTTAACTAGTCACCGCCCACTCCTTATATTTGTCTTTAGGGCTCTATCTCTAAAATATTTTTCTTTTCCACTTTCTTGATTATTTCACTATAATTTTCTCTTCATAAGGAGAGAAGAATGGTTAAAACTGAGTGCCTTCTCTGTGGTCAAGAATTCCCTTTGAATTTACATCACCCTTTCTGCTCCCAATGTCACCAACCTCTTTTCTTGAAAACCTCTCTTCCCTTGAAAGATGACTTCTCTGATTCTGACTCTTTTTTGGAAAAACTTTTTCCTCCACCTTCAGGTCAGGTCTCCCTGGGCGAGGGCCAGACACCTCTCCTCAGGTTAGCTTCACTGGAAAAAAAACTCGGTTTCAACTCCCTTTGGGCTAAGAACGAAGGGCTCAATCCCACAGGAACCTTTAAAGACCGAGGCACTGTGCGGGCGGTGGAAGAGGCCTGTCGCCTGGGAATAAAAAAAATAGGCACGGTTTCGGTAGGTAATATGGCGGCTTCAACAGCCGCCTATGGAGCCCGAGCTGGTTTGGAAACCTATATTTTGGTCCGAGGAGATGTCGATCCTCAAAAATTGAAGCTTATTCAAACTTTTGATGCCTGCCTAATTCAAGTAAAAGGCGATTACGGGGAGCTCTTTGATAAAAGTTACGAACTCGGACAAACCTATGGAATCTACTTCATTAACTCGATTGACCCTCTCCGTTTGGCCGGTTATAAAACTATAGCCCGAGAAATCCTCCAACAACTTGCCCCCCTTTCACCCGAAGTAATTGTAGTACCCGTCAGTTCAGGGGGACATTTTTTAGGAATTTTCAAAGCCTTTCTCGAATTGGCCTCTCTTGATTTTCTCCCCCAACTACCTCTTTTTATTGGAGTGCAATCGGATCGTTGCTCTCCCTTAGTTGAAGCTTTCCAACGCCAGGCTAAAGTCTTTACTCGAATTCATAACTTGCCGCCAGTGCCTTATGCCATCTCCAACCCTAATCCTCCCGGAGGCAATCTGGTTCTTCATTTAATCTATAAGTATAAGGGCTATTTAGTAGCGGTTAGCGATGAAGACATCAGTCAGGCTCAGCAACTCCTGGCTCTTGAGGAAGGGATTTTTGCTTTACCTTCCTCAGCTGCCGCTTTGGCGGCCCTACTCCACTGTCAAAATTATCTCCCCTCTCTTCGTCAAAAGACTATCTGTCTTATTTTAACCGGCACTGGCTGGCGAGGCAAACGAGTTTTTAATCCAGGCAAAACGACTATCCATCAAACTTCTCTCAATGCTTTGGACCACTTCTTCGGTCAATTACTGGCGAAAGAGAGAAAAAAAACAACTCTTAAAAATCTCCTGCCTGAATAATTATCCAGAAAAAAACGTAAATAGGGTAAAGCCTGAGTTAAAGTCAATGAAGCATCGCTACCAAGGATTGAGACTGATTTCTCAAGTGAGTCTTTATTTTTGCGCCAGTCAATCTGCACCTTTAAGGCGACAATCACTTCAAAATTTCTCCCCAGCTAAAACTCAATCCTGGTTATGGTTACCTCCCTCATTGATTACCAACCAGGATTCACGTATGATAGAAACAAAATCAAAACTAACACAATTTCAAAATAAAGGAGGCTCTTATGGCCAACGAAATCCCTCAGATTGAGCTCCGACTTCCTCGCCTCAATCCCCGGATCATTCGCTCTGTCATCCTGGGGATAATTATCGTTATTCTTCTTTTCGGCTCAATCTATCAGGTGAGTCCAGAAGAGACAGGCGTTATTCTCCGCTTCGGCAAGTTCGTCCGGACCACTGATCCAGGACTCCATTTCAAACTTCCTTTAGGGATTGAAAAGTTGATTAAAGTTCCTGTGCAGAGACAATTGAAAATGGAATTTGGGTTCCGAACGAGAAAAGCAGGCATCCGAACCGAATATACTGTACCACCAGAAGCTTTAAAAGAAGCTATCATGCTGACTGGTGACCTCAACGTAGCTGTGGTTGAATGGATTGTCCAATATAAAATCAAGAATCCTTATAACTACCTTTTTAAACTCCGGGATGTGGAAACAACCTTTCGTTATATGAATGAAGCTGTCGTCAGGAAAGTAGTTGGAGATCACTCAGTAGATGAAGTCATTACTATTGGACGAGCTAAAATAGCTCTCCAAGCCAAAGAAGAACTGCAAAAACTCTGTGATGATTATGAAATCGGTTTGGAGATCAGCCAATTAATTCTCCAGGATGTTAATCCTCCTGACCCAGTTAAACCTTCTTTCAATGAAGTCAATGAGGCCCTTCAAGAAAAGGAAAGAAAAATCAACGAAGCCTGGGCAGAATACAATAAAGAAATTCCCAAAGCCCGGGGAGAAGCTGAACAGATGATCCGCAAAGCTGAAGGTTATGCTATGGAACGAATTAACCGAGCCAGAGGTGAGGCTGAGAGATTCAAGTCTATCTATCGAGAATATGTGCGAGCCCCTTTGGTGACCCGGAGACGACTTTATTTGGAAGCTATTGAGGAAGTACTGCCCAAAGTCAAACGCAAGATTATTATTGATGAACTACAAAAAAATCTGATGCCACTCTTTAACTTTTCGCAGGAGGTGAAAAAATGAAGTCGACCACCCGGAACATCCTCCTAGCGTTAGGTCTTCTAGTGATATTGATTGTGCTCACCGATGCCCTCTATATTGTCTCCGAAACCAACCAAGTCATTATCACCCAGTTCGGCGAACCCATTGGTGGAGCTATCACTGAACCGGGGTTGCATATCAAAGTTCCCTTCATTCAGAAAGCCAACTATTTCGAAAAAAGATGGCTGGAATGGGATGGCGACGCCAACCAAATTCCTACCAAAGATAAAAAATATATCTGGGTAGATACTTATGCTCGCTGGCGAATTAAAGACCCGTTAGTCTTTTTTCAACGGGTTCGCGACGAACGAGGGGCTCAATCACGGCTTGATGATATCATTGATGGTGAAACCCGCAACGCCATTGCTAACTTTGATTTAATTGAAATTGTCCGTTCCTCTAATCGTAAATTTGAACTCACCGAGGATTTAGCTAAATTGGATATCGCCAGTAGTGTACCAGAAATTCATGTAGGTCGGGAAAAAATCGCCCGTTTAATTCTGGAAAAAGCCTCTAAAATAACCCTTGAATTTGGCGTAGAACTAAAAGACGTCCGGATAAAGCGAGTCAATTATGTGGAAGAGGTTCAAAAAAAAGTCTTTGACCGAATGATTGCCGAAAGAAAAAGAATCGCTTCCCTTTACCGCTCCGAAGGAGACGGCAAAAGCGCTGAAATCAGGGGGCAAAAGGAAAGAGAATTAAAAAAGATCACTTCCGAGGCTTATCGTCAAGCTCAAGAAATTATGGGAAAAGCCGACGCTGAAGCCACCCGTATCTATGCCCAGGCTTATAATCTTGATCCTGAATTCTATCAGTTTATGAAAACACTCGAAGTCTACCGACAGACGTTTGATGCCGAAACCTGGCTAATTCTCTCCACTGATTCTGAATTTTTTAAATACTTAAAACGGAGCTCCAAAATTAGGTAAGCCAAGATTGGAATCCCTGGCGGTGAGGAAAAAGTACAGCCGTTCCCCCAGTATGAACAAAAACGATTCGGTCGTTGGGTTGAAAATAGCCTTTCTCAATTAAATCCAACAGGCCCCACATAGCTTTACCGGTATAAACTGGATCTAAAAAGATAGCTTCCTTTTGAGCCACCAAGCGGATAGTCTGGGCAATTTCCGGGGTAAGAATGCCATAGCCTTCCCCTAGATAATCATCCGTCAGAATTATATCTTCTTCGGCAATAGTGATGTCTAAATCTAAAGCTTTAACCGTCTCTCTAGCTACTAGTAATACTTCGGGATGAAACTTCTCGCGGGGATCGGACACACAAATGCCTAAAACTTTGGTCTCGGGAGACAAGATCTTGGCAGCCACCACTAAACCAGCTTGAGTCCCTCCAGAACCTGAAGCATGGACAATCCAGGTAGGCTTGACTTTTTCTTCGGCCAACTGTTCAAAAATTTCTATTCCTGCCTGAACATAAGCAATCGCTCCAAGGGGGAGTTCCATGGAGAAACCTGGAATAGAACCACCTATAGGAGCAATATAAGGCTTATGCCCCCATTCCAAGACCTGTTGTTGGACTTCCTCAATAACTCCGGCTACTTCTTCTTCTGAAATAATTTTCCCCCGGCGGGCCTCCCGAATTTGAATCTCCGCCTCCAAAATAAAATCAAGCAAAACATTGCCATCTATTTCTTCAGGTAAATCATAGGTTTTAAAGAGAATCAACACGGGTTTGATGCCTAATTTACGAGCCGCGGCCGCTGTTTGCAGACACCAATTGGATTGCAAACTGGCCCAAGTAATAAGCACATCGGCTTTCTTAGCCAAAACATCAGCCATAATTAATTCTAGTTTTCGGGACTTATTCCCACCAAAAGCCAGTCCTGTCAAATCATCTCTTTTTATAAAGAGACGAATATTCTGTCGAGGGTCTAAAAGGTTCTCCAAAGGCAATAAAGGGGTGGGGAGAGAGATCAAGTTAACCCGAGAATATTGATTAATCCTTTTTTTCAATTCTTCTTGTCTCATTTTTTGATTTTCTCCTTTTTATTAAAAAATTTTATCATTTAAGTTGAACATTACATGTTTATCAAAATTTGGACTTTAAAGGAACCAAGATATTCAATAATTTTTCTTTTACTCTGGAAAATAAAAAACAGCGTTGTCCCTCTCTCTGCCTCTATCCCCAATATCACGCCTTAGTTTCTGGAAACACTTAAATCTTCTTTCTGAAAAAATCAGGGGTATTCCTTCTTTTGGAGACCGCCCCTTTTTTCTTCATTTTAATTTATTATTTTTAGAAAGGAATAGAGCTCTAACTCTCCCTTAAAGCTTTTTACCAAAAGCAATCATTTCAGCTATTTTTTGGCGGAAAAATTGGCTGATTTTATCACCATAGGAATAAAAAACAGGAATAACCAGCAAAATGAACAGGGTGGAACTGATCAATCCGCCCACAGTGGACAAAGCCAGCGATGACCATATCTGCCGCCGTCCGGCCTCAAGACGAATCAGGACGAGAGGTAACATCCCCAGTACCGTGGTGCTGGTGGTCATAAAAATGGGACGGATTCTTTCCCGGGCTCCTTCCAGAATTGATTCTTTAAATTCCAGTCCCTGTCTCCTTTTGAGATTGATATGATCCACTAAAAGAATGGAATTGTTGACCACAATGCCCCCTAAAAGAATCACCCCGACATAAGCCGAGGAGTCAAAGGGAAAGTCAGCCAGAACAAAAGCTACAAAAACCCCGATTAAAGCCAAGGGAACCGCTAGTAGGATAAAAAACGGCTGAATCAGCGATTCATAAAGAGAAGCCAGAATCATAAAGATAATAATCAAAGAGAAGATGATGGCGAAGCGAAGCTGAGACTTTTCTTCGGTGGTCATCCAGCGAGTATCCTCCAGCGAAGCCGAAAAGCCCGGAGGTAATTGAAGACTGGCAAAAACAGCCTTTTTGTAATTTTCAGCAGCTTTATAAGGTCCTCGGAACTCCCACATGACAATCTGCTGAAATTTCTGATTTTCTCGATCAATCGAACCAGCGATAGGTCTTTCTTCAATTGAAGAGATATCCCCTAAGCGGAGATACTCTCCCTTATTGGTCATGATGAGGACATCCTGAAGGTTTCTTAAATCTATTTCTGTGGCTTCGGGATATTTAATGGAAATTTCTTGTTCCCGGGAACCGATTAACATCTTCAACGGATACTGCACTCGACCCCGCAAAGCCGTCGAAATAGCGAAATAAAGATAATTAGGGTCAACGTCATACTTATTCAGTTTCTCTTTGTCAATTTTCAAAACATATTCAAAGGACTCCAGCCGCCACCAGCCAAAACGACTGGCCACAATTCGGACTTCCTTGATACGGGGGTTTTTCTTGAGGTCCCGCTCCAGAGCTGAAGTAATTTCTTTCAATTTTTTCAGATTATATCCATAAAATTTTATTTGGGAATCATAGAAGACGCCGGTAGAATAGCTGGAATAATAACTCTGGGGGTCAAAGCCGTAGATACCAATACTTATCCCGGCGAAATTAGTGGCCATCTGAATCAGCTCTTCTTTCAACACATAGGGCCGATAAGACTGTTCAATTTCCGGGGGAAAAGAGATAACAATTGTCGCCCGCTCGGCGGTGATAGAAGAATTGACCTCCTTTTCATAAGATTTCTCCAGGATTCTCTTTTCAAATTTCCGGACAACTTCATCCGTGGTTTCTATTTCAGTGCCAGGAGGCATACCGATGGAAACCAATAACCTTTCCTTGGAATACCAGCGAAACCATTCGCCAATGGTCACTTCTGACCGAAACCACCGATAACTACCATAAAAAATCAGCACCATAAATAAGAGCACAATTACTGGGTAGCGCAGCACTCCCCGCATACCCTTGACATACCAGAAACCCCAGCGGGCCGGGGCGCGAACTTTTCTTTCTTTTATAAGATAGGGACTGAGCGAAGGAATGAGGGTGAAAGAAACCACCAGCGAAGCCGTCAGGGCTGAGGAAATGACAATGGCCAGAGGCAGGTAATATATCTTTAATCTCCCTTGGAAATAAGCAAAGGAGAAAAAGACACTAACTGTGGTTAAAGTCGAGGCCAGTACCGGCAGAAAAACTTCTCTAGCTCCCCGTAGAGCCGCCTCTTTGGCGGCCAGGCCCCGTTCTTTATAGCGCAGAATGTTTTCAAAAACTACGATTGAGTTATCGACAAATAAACCAAAGCCGAGAGCCAGCCCCCCCAGAGTCAACATGTTGATTGAAATTTTAAAGATATAAATAAGATTGAAGGTAATCATAATGGAGAAGAAAATCGAGGAGAGGACCAGCAAGGAAGGTTGAATCCGGCGGAGCACGGCAAAAACCAGAAGAAAAATCACACTAATGATGATAGCGACCAACAAATAAAGTTCCCGCAGATTCTTATGGATTTCCTCAGCCTCATCATCTACCACTCGAAAAACAAGGTCCGGAGGTAGAGTCTTTTTAATTTCTTCCAGGCGGGCCTTCACGGCTCGGGCCACTTTCAAAGTGCTGGTGCCTCTTTCTTTTCTGATAATTAACCTAACTGTGGGCTGGCCATTAATGCGGTTGATATGATAAATATCGGAAAAAGAGGGATAAACCTGAGCCACATCTTTTATTCGGACCGGCACTCCCCCGACCTTAGCCACAATAACTTCCTTTAAATCCCGGACAGCGGCCAAAGGATTAGCCACTTTGAAGAGAAATTCCTGTTCACCTCTTTTTATTTTGCCAGCCGGATATATCCTAGCTCTGTCCTGAAGCTGGCGAAGAACTACATAGGGATGAATATTCAATGATTTAAGTTTTTCCTTGTTGAGTATCACTCGAATCAGTGGTTCCGCTCCTCCCGTAACTTCAACACTGGCCACTCCTTTAATGGCTCCAATGCCCAACTCAAATTTGTCCTTGACCATTTCTCTGAGTTCTTGAAGGGAGTAATTGCCCGAAATGGTGTAATGGAGAAAGGGATTAACTCTAAAATCTTCAGGAACATAAGGCTCAATTCGGGGTCTCACTCCATAGGGCAAAACATTCTTTAACTCGGCTATTTTTTCCCGGAGAGCCAACCGAGCAAATTCCATATTGGTCTTAGGGTCAAACTCAACTGTTATTCGAGAAAGACCAATGCTTGAAGAAGAAGTCACTTTACGAACGCCTTTGACCACTGAAACTTTTTCTTCAATGGGCGCCGTTATCTGGGATTGGATAATCTCTGGCGGCACATCACTCCAAGAGGCCACAATATCCAACTGGGGAAATTCTTCTTTCGGGGCTAACTCCAGGGGCACATGTAAAAAAGAGTAAACTCCCAATACTAGGAGTACTAGAAAAGTCATTAAGGTAGCGATAGGCCGATCAATAAAAACTTTCATGGCTCAAGAGAATTTCGGTTGAGGGTTTGGCTAGGGCCAGCAGTTTGAGCTTCGACTAATTCATAAATTAAAGGAATCAAGACCAGAGTCAGAAAAGTCGCCAATAAAAGACCACCAATAACAGCAATCGCTAGTGGTTGTTGTAATTCCGACCCCCGACCCAACCCCAGAGCCATCGGGAATAAGCCCAGCACGGTGGTCACCGTGGTCATCAGAATGGGTCGGAGTCGAACCCGGCTAGCCTCCATAATAGCCGACCGGAGAGGAATCCCCCGGCGGCGCAATTGATTGGTGTAGTCGATTTTGACAATAGCATCATTCACCACAATACCGGCCAAAACCACCATCCCGATAACGGAAATAACATTAATTGTCTGGCCGGTGATTAACAGAGCCCAGATAGAACCGACTAAACCCATGGGCAGGGTTAAAATAATAATAAAAGGATGCTTCAAGGATTCAAACTGAGCGGCCATGATCATATAAACCAGTAAAATGGCCAGGGAAAAGGCAAAGATCAAACTTCGAAAAGAACGAGCCATTTCTTCCTGTTCGCCACCGAATTCCACCCGATATTTAGGAGGTAAATTCAATTCAGCAATTTTCTTTCTTATTTCTGGGATAACCTGACTAATCTTTCTGCCTTGCAGATTGGCCGAAATCAGGACTTCCCGCTGTTGATTTTCTCGGCGGATCTCTTGGGGGCCCTCCACTAGTTCATAAGCCACTAAATCCCGCAAAGGGATGGCTGTGCCTTGGTAAGGATAAGAGGTATCCAGAATCTTATCTAAATCTTCGCGACGGCTTTCCTCCCATCTAACTCGGATGTCATACTTTTTATCCAATTCATTAAAACGGGAAGCAATTCTGCCCCGGACAGCGTTGACCAGAAAAGAACTGACTGCCGCTGGAGAAATTTGATATTTTTCTAGGGCTTCAGTCTTGATTTTCACCAAATATACCGGCTTTCCTTTCCGTAAATTAGTCCGAACATCAGCCACACCAGGAATTTCTTTTAACTTGGCCGCCAACTCCTTGGCTAAACCCTGTAAAACTTCCAAGTCATCCCCTTTGATCTTCAAGCCAACTTCCGCTGTGGAAAAGGCCAGAAATTGAGCTAGAGTTGATTGTTCTTTCACCAAGGAATAATTCAACTCGGGCAAGATTTGAAGTTTCTGCCGGAGTTGTTCCATCACTTGATCGACCACCCGGGGAGATTTAACTTCTACATAGAGCCGGGCCGTATTCAAAGATATCTCCGGATTATAAGCCTCCATTCCTGAAACCACTCCTATTTGAGAAAAAACATCCTTAACCTCGGGTAAAGCGATCAGCCAATCTTCAATAAAGCCCACCACCTTAGCGGTCTGTTCTAAGGAATAATCGACTGGTGTCTCCAGATTGAGCTCAAATGATTGGGCCTGGGGCTTAGGCAAGAGTTCTCGCGGCAAGAAGATACCCACTCCAATAGTGATCAGCAGAATTAGAACGCTGACTCCTAAAACTTTAGCTTTCCGGTCTAGCGCTATGAGGAGAAAACGATGATACCATTCAGCAAAACTATGATAGAGACGATTATAGGCGGTAAAAATCCGATTCACAACTGGTTTCAAGGGACGCAGGAGATAATGAACCACCAGAACAATTCCCTGGGTTAAAAAACTCACTAAAAATTCCACGACTAAAAACACCAACAGAAAAACTCTTTTGACCAACCAAATAATAAAAAGAAAAGGAATGAGATAAACTGGCCGTCCTGGAGACCATTGAATAAATTGCTGCCAGAGGTCTTTAAACCGGGCTTGACGAGTCTCCCGGCTGACATCCAGTTGCAATTCTCTTGAGGCTAACATAGGGAGTAAAGTTAAAGAAACAAACAGAGAGGCCAGCAAAGAAAAAGTCACGGTCAAGGCCTGGTCTTTGAATAACTGCCCGGCCATGCCATGAATATAAATGATCGGGAGAAAGACAGAAATGGTGGTCAAGGTGGAAGCTGTAACCGCCATCCCCACTTCTTTGGTGCCCTCATAGGCGGCTTTAAGACCCGACTTCCCCAGAGTTCGGTGGCGAAAAATGCTCTCTGAAACCACAATGGAGTTGTCGACCAGCATCCCTATCCCCAGAGCCAATCCTCCTAGGGACATAATATTCAAAGTGATGTTCTGGAAATAAAGAATATTAAAAGTGGCGATTACCGAAATGGGAATCACCACTGAAATTATCACCGGGGTTTTAAAATCTTGTAAAAAGATGAAGAGGACCAAAAAAGCTAGTAGCCCACCAAAAAGAATAGACTTGACGACCGAATTAATCGCGTTTCGTATGTAGCGAGCCTGTTCATAAACCACAAAGATGTTCAATTCGGGATTTTCTTGGCGAATTTCATCTAGCACTTGATGGACCACCTGAGTCACTTTGACTGTATTGGCGCCCGACTCCTTCCGAACTAGCACACCAATACTTTCTTGACCATTGAGTCTGGTTATTCCTTCCCTCTCCTTGATTGAATCTTTAACTGTGGCCACATCTTTCAAGCGAACAATACCCCGCTGGGGAGTAGACTTGAGCACTATCGAGTTAAGCTCATCTACCCGTTCAAACTCACCAACGACGCGAATGGCGTATTTAAAGCGGCCTTTACGAATTGTTCCACCCTGGAGATTTCGGTTGAAAGAATCTATTTTTTGCGAGATTTCGTCAATTGTTAATTGGTAAAGAGCCATCAGCTCGGGATGAACCTCCACCTGTATCTCTCGCTCGACACCGCCGGCTATTTCCGCCGAACCCACCCCTTCAATTTGTTCCAGACGGGGTTTAATCAGCTCCTCACAGAGTTCTTTGATCTCCAGAAGAGATCCTGGAGCCGAAACTGACAAAATGAGAATCGGCCGGCTTTGCGGATCAAGCGGAATAATTGTGGGTTCTTCAACATCCTCTGGGAGAAGAACATTATCCAGTTTCTCTCGGGTATGCAGAAGAGCAAAGTCCATATCTGTACCCCAGCTGAATTCTAAGCTGAGAATAGATAATCCTTCTTGGGAAATTGATTCCACTCGTCTTAATCCCGGAATACGACTGACTGAAGCCTCCAACGGGCGGGTGACAAGGGTCTCCACTTCTTGCGGCGCCACCCCCGGATACTGAGTAATCACCGATAAACGCGGATAATTGATATCAGGCAGGAGGTCGACACTCAACTGTCTTAAAGAAACTACCCCCAACAAAATTACAGCCAGAAAAAACATGGTCACTGTGACCGGCCGTTGCAGTGAAATCTGGGTTATCTTCATCCTTGATTCCCTTTAATAAAATAAATAATCCTCCCTTTTAATAGAGACTAATCTCCTTTTTAATTATTATCACGGCCAGGGATAAATCTGAAAAATTGTTACTGGTGTTACCACTTCCCTACTCATTGTCATAACTTTCCGACCCCGTTCGTATTTAATATATCATTATCTTTTTTCTGGGAAAAGTGTTTTCCTCTCGCTGAAAACCAACCCCGACCAAGCGAAATAGGCTCAGGTCCCCAGCTTTCCCCTTTGAATAAAAAACCCTTGGTCCCTTCCCCCAGGGACTAATCCAAAAAACACACTGGCCCCACTTGGGGCTTTGCTCTATCCCCCAAGATAATCAACCAGATAGGGAGAAAAAATCAAATTTAAACATACCCGAAATTCTTTTCGTCAGCTTTCACCAAATTGGGGTAAAAGGTGAAGTTCTGGCTCAATTTTTAATAAATCTGGAGCAGCAGAAAAAAGTCCTCCCCCAAGAAGTAACTTTTACTGAGCTTTTTGGGCCCAGGAAACCACTCTTTTGGGTAAGGGCACAGGCTGATAAAGTTTATAAACTGGATATTCGTTGAACCCCCGTCTCCATTGAGGGGCCAAATACCGGTCAAAGAAATTCCAAACTAGCAAGCCATCATCACTTTCTGGCTCGAGTAAATAAGCAGCCACTTTCCCCAAAGGTTGTCCTGTGGCCACAAATATAGTGCCAGCCGGAAACGTTTTTTGGATAACTTTGGGGGTTCCTTCTACTTTATTCAAATGATGGCCTTGATAAAGACGTTCGGCCGCCTTGAGGGAAGTTATCTGAAAAGCCTCTACCTCCAAAGTTACTTCAGCGGTTAGTCTCTCCACAACTAATCCATGGCGCAACAAGTTTTCCAACACCTCTGGGTCAGGATAAGCTATGAGGTACCCCCAAGGATAACGGACTTTTCTCCGCGCCACATAGCGGGCATAAAAAGGCATTTCATAAATGATTTTCTTCTCCTCATTAATCTTGACCCGAGGCCATTTACCGGGACGTTTCTCCAAAGTCATTTCATAGCCCCGAACTTTAATCTTTTCCGGCAACGGTTCAACATCATATTCCACAATAAAATAATCTTCTGGTCCCGGTTTCATTCCCAGACGAACAGTGCGCTGCTCTGCCTGAGCTATAAGTTGTTTCATCTCCTCCGCGTGCTGCTGACAGTAATCTAAAATAGCTAACAACAAATGATAACAACCTTTAACTCGAGTCTGGAAATCTTTATAAGGATAATTTTCATTGAGGATGGCCAATCGATTGCGAAGACCAATATAATTAGTCAAATAACGAGGTTGGGGTCCCAGCGGTCGCCAACCTTTCTCCGGTTGGCGGATATCCATAAAATCCCCATGGGGAATGGACAAAGTTTGATATTTCTTCTCCAGAATTTTTCCTACTGAGGGCATCATCTGCTGGCTCATATAATCAATCAAAGACTGATCGCCATTAGGATTCAATTGCCAAATGTAAGTCACTGGCTCTTCATGATAGGAACCATTATGGGTATGTCCATCAAAGACCAGCGCCGGGTCCCAGCGGAGAAGAACGTTTTCCAATAGTCCCCGGAGTTCAGGACTTTCTAGCTTCATGGCGTCCCGATTTAGATCCAGATTCAAACCATTAGCCCTGACCCCTACACCTTCTTCTGGACCGACTTGATTACGGCGATTATTAGGACTGATTTTTTCATTTCCGTCAGCGTTAAAAAGAGGCGCAATTAAAATAATCAATTTTTTTAAATACTCAGAATCAGGATTCAAGACTAATTTGCGGGCCAGCATCAGACAGGCTTCTTTGGCTTCCACTTCCCCGGCATGAATATTGGCCTGGAAATAAACTACCAGTCGGAGATCATTTTTTAGCTGAGGCCCCGGTGTGGGAAGAGGCCGACCAATAACCAAAAGAGGTACATATCTTCCTTCAGGACTTTCGGCCAGCTTCTCCACCCGGAGATAAGGGGAAAGCTGCTGTAATTGGTCGATAAAATCCATAACATCTCGATACCGGGAAGTAGCTTTGAAGCCACTAGCTTCAGCTTTAGTCAAAGGCTTCTCCTGAGCCAGAAGAGTACCCACTAAGAAAATACCTAGAACCCCAACAAAAATTTTAAGAAAATGTCTTTTCTTCATCGACCTCACCTCTTCATTGGATTATTACTCTTTTCGAGTTTAAGGCAACCACTCCATCTTCGTCAATCTTCTTTATGAGATAAAAACTGAATAAGAATTGAGACTCTCGAATGACTCTCTCTTCCAACTTGATTTTTAAGTTCCTCTCAATTTTCAAATTCCTTTTACTGACCTCCTTCTTTTTGAATAACCAATTAAGTTTCAGTTTCATCTTTAATTCAGGGTTCATTTTTTATAGAATTATTGAAGGAAAGAGAAATTGAGTAAGATTGTGATCATCGAAGACGATCGCATTTCCCTGGCTTTACTCCATAAGATATTGAAAGATATGGGATACACTACTTACCTGGCTAAAACTGGTGAAGAAGGCTGGAATCTTTGCTTGTCAATTAAACCCGATCTTATCATCGCCGATATCCTCCTTCCTCAAGTAGATGGCCTGGCTCTGGCCCAAAGGATTAAAACCCATCCCCGCTTGAGCCACATTCCCATAATCCTTGTCTCTGGCGTTTATAAAGGCAGTGCTTTTCAAGCCGACATTCAAAAATTGGAAGTCGATGCCTACCTGCCTAAACCTATAGATACCCAAAAATTAAAACAAGAAGTCACTCGCCTTCTGCATCCTGGAGAAACCAAGGGAAACGACTCGCATGAAGACTAACCGTTGGCCCCAGTCACCTCAATTTCTGGGATTTTTGCTGATAATCTGCCTCTTGGGTTGGTTTTCAAACTGTGCGCCGCAACAAAAACTGACCCCGGCCCAACTGGAAGGGTTGCAAAAGTGGCCTAAAGAAGCCGCTCTTTTTTTTCAAAAAGGAGATTATTACTCTCTGCAAGAAGCTTATCAGCGCTGGAAAAAACTCTTAGCCCTCAATTACCACCAACCCCCTGTGCCGCAACGTTATCTTGAGACTATTTTCCTCTTGACCCTTCGAGAAAAAGAATTGGCTATCCCCCAAGCGAAATTTTTAGCTGAGGCCGAAAGATTTCTAGCTAAAAATCCAAGACTGAAAAAATACGCTTCTCTTCTCCCCTTAATCAAAAAGAGTCCCTTAAAACTAGAAGGCTTTATTGACGAATTTCACTGGATGAGAGTCGAACCTCAGCTAAAACTTCAATTAAAAGAGCTGGCTCTGACTAGTTCTTGGTGGGCTTATCTTTATCTTCATCTCTTTTTCCCCTGGCCTGAGGATAAAGAAATGTACAGCCGGATAAGCACCACCTTTAGCCAATCTCCTCTAGTCAAATATAAACTTCTTTTAACTGGCCCCAAAAAAATGGCTCTCTTCATTAAATTTTTCCAAGAGAACCCTAACTTTCAAGAAATGCACTATTTCCTAGGCAAAGAATATCTTAACGCTGGCCAACTAGCTCAAGCCGAAAAACATCTCCAGCAAGCTCGGAGTAGTTTTCCTGACTCTCTCAACATTCTTATCCTCTTAAGCAAGATTAATTTCCGGCTGGAAGAATTCGAGGCTTGTCTGGAACTCAATGAAGCTGCTCTGAAGTTAAAACCTGAATTCAGAGATGCTCTCTTAGGCAAAGTGATGTGCCTGACTTTCCTC
>Ga0190336_1000101_pt1 | contig 15877 bp, 14 predicted proteins | sample 487204910_MG_FD_161651 | JGI IMG/M metagenome (GOLD analysis project Ga0190336, IMG submission 161651) | Hydrothermal vent sediment bacterial communities from Southern Trench, Guaymas Basin, Mexico - 4872-04-9-10_MG | ecosystem: Environmental > Aquatic > Marine > Hydrothermal vents > Sediment ...
CTCTCGCCGCTTTTCTTCGCCCGGCCATGGTTGGGACTATCGTTTCCTGGGGGATGACCTGGCCGGTTCGGCTCTTCTCTGGCGCCAGAAAATAATTCACACCGCCTTCTTCCAGATACCACCCAATAGTTCCGACGGGCACCTGGCCGGTCCCGGACACCGGTTGCGCTTCCGGTTATGAGGCTGGACCTCTCCAGCTTTTTTGGTTGCTAAAATAATTTACTAAATTTATTCACCCTGTCAGCGATACAATTATTTGAATTAAAAATCCAATAGTTTGGATTTATATACAATATTTTAGGTTCATCGCAATAATGCTGTGAATATATCACATATATTCTTCCCTATTTTCCAGGGGAAAAGAGTTGTCCTTAGGGTTTGGTACAAAATTTGCATTATTTCCATCTAAAAGTTTATCTAAAAAGGACAAAAGTTGAGGTAAAGGATGGGGGAGCAAAAGAAAATACTTCCTATCTCTCACAACTCTAATTAATTCTCTAAAAAAGGGGGTGATGGAGAAAGAAAGGACAAAATTATGTTAATTGGGCAACGGGGGGGAACACTTTAGTGTTCCTGGGTAAGAGGCAATTTAAAAATTAAGGAAAAGGGAGGGGAAAATTGCGTAAAGTTTTCTGTTTTCTCTTGGCCGTGGCCTTTGTCTGGGCAGGAATGGCTCAGGAGAGAACCGGAAATATCTATGGCACTGTCGTGGATACCGACGGTAACCCTCTACCGGGGGTGACAGTAACTCTAACCGGGTCCAAAACGGCTCCTCTAACTTCAATCACTTCAGCTGAAGGAAAATTCCGGTTTATCTCTTTGCCACCAGCTAGAGATTACGTAATTAAGGCTGAGCTAGAAGGCTTCAAGACCGTAATTCGAGAGAACATCATTGTGGTGGTGGGTCGCAACGTTGATATTACGTTGACCATGGAGATAGGCGCTCTGGAAGAGGAGGTCACAGTTATTGCGGAGACACCGGTGGTTGATACCAAGAAGACCACGGTGGGAGCCAACGTGACCCGGGAGGTTTTGCAGAGCTTGCCCACAGCCCGAGACCCGTGGGTCATCTTGCAGATGGCGCCTGGGGTTATGGTTGACCGGGAAAACGTGGGTGGATCTGAGTCGGGTCAGCAGGCCAGCTTCATAGCTCGCGGTGGTGGTTCTGACCAGTGGGCCATGGACGGTGTCGTCATTACTGACCCTTCGGCCATTTCCTCGCCTTCATACTATGACTTCGACGCCTTTGAAGAGATGAACATTACCACAGGTGGAGCCGACGTTACGGTGCAGACGGGTGGTGTTCAGATCAATCTGGTGACGCGTCGAGGTGGTAATCAGGTAAGTCTGGGCGGTCGAATTTACATGACCGACTCCAAGTTTCAGGCTGAGAACCTGACGGATGAATTACGGGCTGAAGGTGTTGAGGGGACCAACGTCATCCGTAACATTAAGGACTACGGGTTCAACTTTGGTGGACCCATCTTCAAGGACAAGGCCTGGTACTGGATGTCCTTTGGTGCGCAAGACATTAAGACGACCAACATTTATGGCGCTCCGGATGATACGTTGCTGGTTAACTATGCGGCCAAGATCAATGCTCAAATTATTCCGGAGAACCGCTTTGAAGCTTTTGCCCACATAGGACAAAAAGAAAAGTGGGGTCGGTCAGCCAGCTATACCTTCCCCGGCGGTTACCACCAAATGGGGAAATATCACTTTGGTTCGCCGATTGTGAAGTTCCAGGATGAGCACATGTTCGGGGACAATCTGTTTGTTTCGGTCAAGTACTCCTTCTCCGATGCCGGCTTCAACCTCATCCCCATGGATGACCCCGATATGGAAAAGGTATTGGCTTACGAGGTGAAAACAGGCATTTACCACAATACTTATGACTTCTATCGGGCCAGCCGTCCGGTAAATCAATTCAACTTACTCTTCAACTACTTCAACGACAACTTCTTAGGTGTCAGCCATGAAATAAAGCTGGGAGTTGAGTACGCTGATCGAACAGGCACTCACGTTTCCAGATATCCGGGGAACATGTACTATGAGTACAATTACGATACCCTCACGGTCGACTTAGACGGCGACAACTACCCTGACCTTATCCCCGAAATGCGGTACTTCGAATTCTGGCGAGGTTCCAAGAGCAGCTACAATGTCAAAGCTCTGGCCGCCTATTTCAGTGACACCATTACTGTGGGACGTCTGAACATCATCCTTGGTCTGCGCTATGACCGGCAGAGACCTCAGGTGTTGCCTTATACCCGAGCCGCCGTCAGAGATGAGCAACCTGGTGACGCCAAAGCCTGGGAATCTATTACTTCGCCAGAAGTCATGAATGTCTTCGATAAGATACTGCCTGGCCTGGAAATTTCTGGAATAAAACCTGATTATGCTTGGGATGTCTTCTCGCCGCGTATCGGAATTACCTATGACGTTTTTGGTACCGGAAAAACTATCGCCAAACTGAGCTTTGCTATGTACGGTGAATTCATGGGCACTGGTTGGGGTAGTTATTTCAATCCCTCCTACACCGGTGGCTGGATGGGCTTCTGGTGGTTCGACGATCCAGTCCTGGGCGGCAATGGTAATGGACTAATTGAGCTGTCCGAGCTTTACTGGTATCGGAGAAACGGAACCGACTACAGCCCTGACCGAGTCTTCGACGACAACGGCAATTTCCTGGTTGACCCGTGGGACTATTATCCCTATATGTGGGGTAGCTACGACATTGATAATCCCCAAAAAACCGGAAAGCCCCGCTATACTATAGACAAAAGTGCCGGTTCTTCCAGAACAACCGAAATTATTCTGGGCGTAGAACATGAGCTTTTGCCCGACTTCGGGGTGGCGCTTGACCTGTTCTATCGCAAGAGAGACCACTTTAATTGGTCTTTGGCCTGGGATCCTGAAACAGGCGACAAGGCTGACAAGGATGAATACGTCCAAGTAGGCACTGTGCCCAGCCAGGTAGGTTCTTATTCGACAGAGGAAGGCGCTGGTCGGCCCTATTATCTCCTTAAAGCAGGTGTTCCTTACCGGTACTATCGTTACATGGAACGTCGGCCTGGATTTTATCGGGATTACAAAGCCATCGAACTTCGTTTCCTGAAACGCTTGTCCCACGGCTGGATGCTCAACGGGTCAATCACCCTTCAAGACCAACGCACTCACTATGGTGAAGGATATCTGAATCCGACCAATCTCTGGGCCATTGACAACAAGATCTATGCTCCTTCTATGGGCGGCGGTTCAGGTAAGATCTCAATCAACGTCTTTTCTCACTGGCTCATCAAACTCTCAGGACTCTATCAGTTGCCGCTTGACTTCAACATTTCCTTTAACTTCAATGCTCGTCAAGGCCACGTTATTCCCTTCACCGTTGGTATTACCGACTATAACGCTCCCAATCCCCGCAGCCGGAGTATCACTGTCTACTGTCAGGAGTTCGGCAAACTGCGCCTGCCCAATTTCTGGAATTTCGACCTGCGCTTAGAGAAAGTAATCAAGCACTCCCAGAGGGGCCGGATTTACATCATGGCTGACCTCTTCAATGTCTTCAACAACGCTCACATCAACCGCCGCTACGACAAGCATTTAGGTACTTACTACATGCACAACGGTTACTTCCGGCCCAACCCCACCTGCTTCATGGCTAACGAAGTTCTGAATCCTCGAGTTCTCCGGCTGGGGATAAGATTTGAGTTCTAATCTCTGACAGAAGAGCAGCGCTATAACCACCCCCCTTCCTGAAAGAGGGAAGGGGGGTTTTCTTTTTAATCATTAGCAACACATCCTCATCCCCACCCACCAAAGCAATCACACCCACCGGGTTCTTCTTTTCCATCATTAGAAAAACTCGCAGGCGGCGCAGCTGGCGCTTTCGAAATTCTCATATTCTTTTTTTTAATCATTAAAAACCCAACAATAGACTCTTTTCTGGTCCCAAAAGATAGTTCTTCAGCCCAATTACTGACCGGCTTCAGATTTTTCAATCTGGCGGGCTTTTTCCTCGGCTTCCTCAAGAGAGCTACAAATTATGGCTTGATAATTATGCTCTTTTTGAGAAATTTCTTGGAGGGTATATTTCTTCTCAGGCGAGACTACTCTTATTACTGGACCAACTCCAGTTTCTACAGCGGCTTTCATGGTCTCACTCAAAACTTGCTCCACGGCGGCCGAAGCGGGTCGGAAATCTTTAATATTGGAAATGGCAATATAGCCTGGACGCAATTTTCTGGCCTCCCTTCTTAGTTCGTCTGGTAGAGCGGCCAGGTCTTTTGCGCTAAGTTCACCTCTTAGGGTAGTGTAAAGACGATTGAGCCGAACATCAGCTCGGACAGAAATTTCTTTATCTTGGGAAGAAATCAGGGCCATTAAAGTCTCCTTTCTTTTCTCCTCTTTTCCTCGGCCGAGATAATCTAACCTTGTTCTGACAGAGAAAAGAGAACACCCCTCAAGTCCGAAGTATTAGAACTTTTTCTGCCTTTAAGGCAGAATCTCCTGCTCAGCATACTTGATATCGTGAGGAGCAATCACTATTTCAGCTTTCTCTTTGATCTTCATGACAGAATCAAAAGCCTCTAGAGCATTTATATGAATTCCCGGCGTAAAAGCTGAAAAACCCATCTTCTGAGCTTCTTCGGGGGGATAATAATTGGCTTCAATGGTACATAAACCACTTATGCATAACTTGCCTTTGTCTGTATCCACCAAGACACTTTGGGTTCCGGGAGTGTGACCGGGAGTTTTTATTATCTCCACGCCAGGCACCACAACCTGATCGCCTTCAATCAACTCTACTCGTAAATCCGCCGGGGGCAGAACAAACCAGCCTTGCTGGGTAGGGTGAGGATTTTGGGCATAAGCCAATTCATCCTTCTGCAGATAGAAGACGGCCTTTTTAAATTTCTCCATATCCGCGGCATGGTCAAAATGAAGATGGGTCAAAATAACTATTTCAATATCCTCTGGAGAAAGCCCCATTTTTTCCAAAGCCTCTTCCTGGGACTGATAATTGATTCCGGGAAAACCTGCGGCTTTAATTAAATCACCGGAGGCACCTGTATCCACTATTATTTTTTTCTCCGCCCCTTCAATGAGCCAAAAATAAACCCCAATAGTTATGGGAGTTCCATAACCATAGAGATAAGTCATAAAGCCTTGATCAATCGGCGATTCTTTGGAAATGAGGACTGGTTTGACAATCATTTCTCCCTCCATTCTTAAAATTAATGACAACCTTTCACTTCTACCTTAAGTCAAGATTTGACCGGTGGTCAAGCCTAAAAAATTAAAAATCAGCCAACCTCAGCCCACTTCTTTTAAAAAGGCCCATTCCCCAGTCCTTAAGGAAAAAATAATTCTTACCAAACATCACTTTTTAAGCCCCACCAACCCCGGCCAGCTTGTCCTTTTCGGAGTTCATTATTCTAATAAATACTCAATAAATACTCAGCCCAATCCTCCTTTTCATAATATTGGCTACTAACAAAATTTTTCCTTGACAAATAATTTTTATAAGTCGAAAATATGCTTTGAGTAAGTATAAAATTTCATCAAAACCTTTGTTACCAAGAGGAGAATCTTTAGGTGTTTTTCTAATATGTTTCTCCTCTTTTCCTATATTTTCAACAATGCACCTAGCAAGGCATAATATTTATCATTTCTAGGAGGAACTCATGGCAAAAAAAATGGTCTTAGCTCTGGCCAGCAGTGGGGTGGAAAAACTCACTGTGGGCGGCATCATTTTGAGTGGGGCAGTGGCTCAGGATATGGAAGTCAAAGTCTTTCTGCTTCTGGGAGGAGCCTACGCTTTCCGTAAAGACGTGGCGGATAAAATCCAAGATCCCGGTGAGGCCCACTACAACAAAGAAGAGCTACTCAATGGATTTCAACGGGCAAATGTGCCTTACTGGCTGGATTACTACAAACAGGCGAAAGAATTGGGTAATGTCACCTTCCTCTTATGCGGCACAGCCGGCAAAATCTGGATCTCCGATAAGCCTGAAGATTTCGTCGACCTGGTGGACGAAGTCTGTGGCATTGGAGAATACATTTCCTCCATCGAAGAAGCTGATTTTCACATAATCATTTAAATTTCATCTTCTTTAATTGATTGACAACCGTCAATCTAAATATGTTTATAAAAAATAAATTTAAGGAGTAATTAAAATGAACGAAGACGAACTCAGAAATTTACAGGCAGATAAAGTTGTCGATGCCCGGGGCACCTCTTGTCCGGGACCACTTCTGGCCGCCAAGCGTTCCATTGCCGAAGTTAAAGTAGGCGGCATCATGGAAATTCTTTCCTCTGACGCCGGGACCAAAAGAGATGTTCCCCTCTGGGCTAAAAAGGTGGGTCACGAGTATCTCGGGACCATTGACGAACCAGGCTACTTTCGGATTTTCATTAAGCGAATGAAATAATGGCCAGCCACAATCGCGATCAGAACAGTCAGTCCCGGACCCAAGAAGACTTCCGGCCCAAAATCCTGGTTTTTTCAACAAATAGCATTTCCGATCCCGGGATTGACCTAGCCGGAAGTTCTCATCTTCATTATCCTCCCACGGTGGTCGTCCTCCCCATTCCCTGCTCCAGTGGTCTGAAACCCAAATGGATCCTCTATGCTCTCCAAAAGGGTTTTGACGGAGTCTTCATTGCTGCTGATGGAACTGACTGCCCTTATCTCCCCGACTGTACCGATCGCACTGCCCAGATAGCTACCGCAGCTCAGCAATTAGTCGAAGAACACGGCTTTGAGCCAGCTCGAGTAAAAATGGCAGCTATCTGCTCAGTCTGTGCCGAACCCTTTGTCAATCACATGAAAGCCTTTTACGAAACCCTCCAATCGTTGGGTCCGGTGAAAAAAGAGTCATCCCCCGGGGAAACACCACCTTCTTCAGCGCCTAACTCACCCCCGGCTAAGTCAAAAAACAATAAAGGGAAATGAAAATGGATTACGATGCCCTAGTTATTGGTGGCGGCATTGCCGGTATGGAATCAGCTCTAAATCTTGGCGATATGGGTTATCGAGTTCTCCTGGTGGAAAAAGAAGCTTCCATCGGGGGAAAAATGATCTTATTGAGCAAAGTTTTCCCCACGTTGGATTGCGCTAGTTGTATTGCCACCCCAAAAATGGCGGCCACAGCTCATCACCCTAACATTACTTTATTGTCCTCCACCCAGGTAGAAAAGATATCTCCTCTGCCTCAAGGCAGCTTTAAAGTCCGTCTCCACAAGAAAGCTACTTTTGTCGATGCAGCAAAATGTACAGGTTGTCAGGAATGTGAATTCAACTGCCCAGTAGCCGCGCCTGACCAATTTAATTACGGTCTAGTGGCCCGGCGAGCCGCCTATATCCCTTTTCCTCAAGCTGTGCCCAAAAAAGCTATTATTGAGAAGATTGGCACTTCCCCTTGTACTTACAACTGTCCCGCCTCTATCAAAGCTCACGGCTATATCGCCCTGGCTCGTAGCGGCAAATTTGAAGAAGCCTTTCATCTTATCATGGAGGATGCCCCCTTGGTGGGCACTCTCGGTCGGGCCTGCTATGCTCCTTGCGAAAATGAATGTACCCGCAATCTCCTGACTGAACCGCACCATTTAAAATTAGTTGAAAGATATAACAAAGAATATTTTTATCTGGCCCGAGAAATCAAGGAAGGCCCTCTCTCTATTCGCCGCATTAAAAGATTCATTGCCGATTACTACTATGCCCGTCATCCTGAACCCGAATATGGGCCTCCCCCTCCGGAAAAAAGGATTGATAAAAAGATTGCTATTATCGGCTCCGGCCCGGCGGGCTTAACAGCGGCTTACTTTTTGGCTCAAAAAGGCTACGAGGTCACCATCTACGAAGCGGAAGATCAACCGGGTGGCATGCTTCGTTTTGCTATTCCTGCCTTCCGTCTGCCCAATGAAGTGGTTGACCGCGATATTAAAAATATCACCGCTCTTGGAGTCAGCATTAAAACCAAACATCGCGTTCAAAAACTGGCAGAATTAAAAGCCCAAGGCTATGACGCTGTTTTCCTGGCCACTGGTGCCCAGGAACCCCGGCATTTGAAGGTTGAAGGGGAGGACCTCGAAGGGGTCGTCACCTCTATGGACTTTCTCAAAGACATTAATCTCGGCCGTCGCCAGATTGATCTCAGCGGCAAAACCGTGATGGTTGTCGGCGGCGGTAATGTAGCTATTGACTCAGCCCGGGTAGCTGTCCGCCTGGGAGCCAAACGAGTCTTTATTCAGTATCGGCGAAGTCGGGAACAAATGCCAGCCTTCGACTGGGAAATCAAAGAAGCTGAAGAAGAAGGAGTCGAGTTTCAATATCTAAGAGTTCCGGTAAAATTCCTAGGGGAGCAAGGAAAAGTGACCGCCGCTGAAAGTATCCGGATGAAGCTCGGGGCCCCTGATGCCAGCGGCCGGCCGCGTCCCGTGCCTATCAAAGGTTCGGAACACAAAATTCCAGTTGATTTCGTCATCCTGGCTATTGGTCTTACGCCTACCACTCATCCCTTTAAGGATGAATTGGAACTCAATAAGGACGGCTCGGTAAAAGTTGATCCAGAAACCCTGCAGACCTCGCTGCCTTATGTCTTTGCCGGGGGCGATGCGGTGACAGGTCCCTCCATGATTGTCAGCGCTATGGGTCAGGGGAAACAAGCGGCCCAAGCCATTGAAACTTACCTGAGTGGCACCAACCTGAAAGATTTCCACAGGACCAAACCTGCGCCGGCGGTACCTCGAGAAAAAGTTCTGAAAAGACAAAAGTATCATACTCGATTGGCCCCTGTACCTCGTCGAGAAATTCCCCCAGCTGAAAGAATAAATAGTTTTCAGGAAGTAGAATTACCCCTCACTGAAGAAGAAGTCCGCTACGCAGCTTCTCGCTGCCTGGACTGTGGCATTTGCTCGGAATGTCATCAATGTGTGCGGGTTTGTCCGGCTGAGGCTATCGACTTTTCGCAACGGGATGAATGGCCAGAAATTGAAACTGGCTCGATTATTTTGGCCACAGGTTTTAATCTCTTCCCCGCTGAACTTAAAGAAACCTATGGCTATGGTCGCTTCCCCAACGTCATCACCTCCATGCAGATGGATCGTCTCCTCTCACCTACCAGACCCTACAATACAGTGCTTCGTCCCTCCGACGGTAAAACCCCAGACAACATTGCTTATATTCTTTGTACCGGTTCTCGCGACCGGACTGTGGACAATCCTATCTGTTCCCAGGTATGCTGTATGTACTCCATTAAACAGGCCCAATTGCTGATGGGGGCTCTGCCCTTGGCCGACATCACCATCTATTACATTGATATTCGAGCCTTCGGCAAAGGTTTCGAAGAATTCTATCAACAAGCTCAGGCCATGGGCACTTATTTTGTTAAAGGAAAGGTGGCTAAAATTGAAGAAAAGGGCGACGGTCAGTTGATTGTCCGCTACGAAGATATTGACCATGGCGGTGTGGTCAGAGAAGCCGAACACGATCTGGTGATTCTTTCTGTAGGCTTTTTGGCCAACACCGAAGCCCAACGCTACTTTCCGGATAATTCTCTCCAACTCGATGACTTTCATTACATTCAACAAGTAGAAGAGGATATTTCTCCGGGCAAAACCAGCCTTGAGGGCGTCTTTGTGGCCGGGACAGCTGCTTCGCCCATGGATATTCCTGATTCAGTTATTCACGCTGGAGCGGCTGCCACCCAGGCAGCGGTTTATATTGAGAAAATAAGGAGACGAACGTGAGCCACAACAATCACTTCCCAACAACTAATAACGTCTCTGGATCACCTTCGGGTAGGAGAATTGGCGTTTATATCTGTTATTGTGGTGGCAATATTTCTGACTATGTTGACGTCGAAAAAGTCAGGGAAGCCATTGCTTCCACGGAAGGTGTAGTGGTGGCTAAGACAACTATGTTCGCCTGTTCTGACGCTGCCCAGCAAGAAATTATTGAAGATATCCAAGAATACCAATTAGATGGACTGGTAGTCGCCTCTTGTTCGCCCAAACTTCACCTTTTCACCTTCCGGGGAGCAGCCGAAAGAGCCGGGCTCAATCCTTATCAGTATGTCCAGGTTAACCTCCGGGAACAAGATTCCTGGGCTCACACTGATGATCCCCAAGGAGCCACTGAAAAAGCCATCAAGCTGGTGGCGGCTGGTATCGCCAAAGCCAAATTAACGCGTCCCTTAAAACCTTACCGTCTGGAAACAGTCAAGAGAACCCTGATTATTGGCGCGGGTATCGCTGGTTTAAGAGCGGCTCTGGCCTTAGCTGATCTGGGTATTGAAGTAATTATTGTGGAGAAAGAATCTCAAGCTGGCGGTTGGGTGAATAAATTTGCCTCCCTCTACCCGCATAAGAAAAATGGCCAACAGCTTATTTCCTCTCTCCTGTATGAGCTCTACCAGAGAGAAAACATTACCCTTTATACCGGGGCTCAAGTAGTGGAGAAGAAAGGCTGTGTGGGTGATTTTGAAATAAAAATAAAAACCAGCCAAGAAACGGTTACTCATAACGTCGGAGCCATTATTGTGGCCACCGGTTTTGAAAATTATCAGCCTCACCAAGGGGAGTTCGGCTACGGCCAAACATCGGCTGTGATTACTTTGCCAGAATTTAAAACCCTTGTTGAGTCATCCCGAGAAAAAGGCACTCTGGAATTTAACGGCCGCCCGATTCAATCCCTGGCCTACATTTACTGTGTCGGCTCCCGACAACCGGCGGCTGAAGAAAATGCCCATACCTATTGCTCCCGTTTCTGTTGCAATGCCGCTGTGCATACCGCCTTGCTGGTCACTGAAATTAATAGCTCTATTCATCAATTTCATCTCTATCGCGACATTCGTACTTACGGCAAATTTGAGACTCTCTATGAAGACGCCTGTCGTCAAGGTTCGGTCTTCATCCGCTTTGCTGAGAACGAGCCTCCTCAGGTTATTCCCGAAAATGGCCAATTGAAAATAAAAGTAAAAGACCTTCTGACCGCTGGCGAAGAACTCGAGTTGGCCACTGATTTAATTGTGCTAGTGACCGGAATGGTCCCCCGAGAAAATTCAGAATTAGTCAACTTATTGAAACTTCCTATCGGCAAAGACGGCTTCTTTAATGAAATTCACCCCAAACTCCGCCCCGTGGAAACTGTAATTGACGGAGTCTTCATAGCTGGGACAGCCCAGGGGCCCAAAAATTCGGCCGAAAGTACCGCCTCCTCCCTGGCTGCAGCTGCCAAAGCCGCAGCTCTCCTTATCAAGGGATATGTTGAACTTGAACCTCTCATTGCTTTTGTCGATGTGGAACGCTGCCAGTGGTGTGGGCTCTGCGCCGAGGCCTGTCCTTACGAAGCTATTACTAAAGGTTCGCTTGGTGAGCGAGAAATTGCTGAAATCAACCGGGCTCTCTGTAAAGGTTGTGGCGGCTGTGTGCCTGTTTGTCCCCAAGATGCTCTTCATCTTGAAGGTTATACCGATGAGCAAGTCCAGGCCATGATCGAAGCCCTGGCTACAGAAAGTAGTTGATTAATGAAGGAGAAAAAAATGGTTCCTTCAGAAAAAGAATTAATGGAAATTATTAAAGCTGAGATGTTTTTTCGGGACAAAATCATCTCTGCTCTGAAAGAAAAACCATTAACCATCCCGGAAATAGCTACGCACTTGGGACAACCTACGGCCCAAGTTATGTACTGGGTAATGGCCTTAAGAAAATATGGAGTTATTGAAGAAACCGAGGAAGTTACTGATGAAGGCTATTACAAATATAAACTGGTCACCAAGTGATGACTTTAAATCACGAGAATAATCGAAAAAGAGGAAAAAATGGCCAAAGTCAAACCTGAATTTATTGATCGGGTCAAGAAACTAGGAGCTTTTGATATTTCGGCTTGCTATAGCTGTGGTAATTGCACGGCTATTTGTCCCTTAACTAATGAAAACTATTCTTTTCCTCGCAAACTAATCCGTTATTCTCTTTTAGGGATAGAGGAAAAAATAACCGCTGCTCCCGATCTCTGGCTCTGTTATTACTGCGGTGAATGCTCTGACTCCTGCCCGAGGGAAGCTGATCCCGGAGGATTAATGATGGCCCTGCGTCGCTGGGCCATTCGTCAGTATTCATTAGGGAAAATAGCTGACCTCTTTTACGGCCGAATTTCTTCCTGGGTTACGTGGGTAGTTTTAACTATTCTAGCTACCTTAGGCATCATTTACTTCCGCAATCCTCATCCAGAAACTACTAAAGCGGTGCCCCTCTCTTTTATCGGCCTGGATTTTTTACATAATGCCGGCTTAGTCATGGGTCTCTTCATCGCTTTTTTTGCTCTCGTTCATATTTTTATCATGGTCAAAAGCTTGACCAAAAACCCCACCACGCCGCGACGAAGTCCGCAGAAATTACTAGTGGGCTTCATTCAGGTCTTAATTAACGAAGTTCTTCTCCAGAAACGCTTCCGGGATTGTGAAGAAAGTGAGCGTTATCTTCCTCATTTGGCTTTGTTCTGGGGATTCGCGGGTTTATTCTTGGCCACAATTCTTGTTTTTGGGGTGGACTTCTTTGGCTTCCCCGAATTTTTGCGCCCAGTGGCTAAAGTTACCGGTATCATCTTTGGGTTAGTTCTAATTTATGGGGCCGGTTATTTTATTCTCCTTCGCCTGCGACGTTCCAACAGTTACTCTCAATATTCACATCCCAGTGATTGGCTCTTTCTGATTTGGATGTTTCTAGCTGGACTGACTGGTTTCATCCTCGATATCTTTAAATGGCTTAACCTCCCCTGGCCGACCTACATTGCCTTCGCCGTCCACTTAGTGATCGTCTTTAACCTCTTGGTCACCGCACCCTTTACCAAATTCGCCCACGCCCTTTATCGCCCCCTAGCTCTCTGGCTGGCGGGGGAAGCACAAACCTCACCCCAGGAAGAAGCCTCTTAAGACAACGAGTTAAGACCTTGTTGCTTTCAATCTCCAAGGAAAGAATGCACCTCGAGAAAGTCAGCTGGTGGCTCGCCTTGTCCCGCCTCTTTAAATTGAAACAGACCGGTTTATTGGTGTTTACCGGTCTCCTAGGATATTTAATTGCTTCTCACTGGAAAATTGACTCCCGGTTGCTTGTTCTCGGCGCCTCTCTGAGTTTAGCCATCAGTGGTACCACTGGCTTAAACATGTTTTTTGACCGGGATATCGATTCTCTAATGTTCAGAACCCGCCATCGTCCTCTACCGGCGGGAACCTTCCCTCCTGGCTTGGCTTTGCTAATTTCTTCTCTATTCTTGACGACCGGCCTCATCCTTGGCTGGCATTTGAGTCACTTGGCTGGCTTACTGATTTTCAGTGGCTTCTTAATCGACCTTCTCCTCTACACCATCCTCCTTAAAAGAAGAACCTCCTTTGGTCTGGTAGTCGGGGCCCTGGCTGGTGGGATGCCTATCGCTGCGGGTTACTCCGTCTGGAGTTCTCGACTAGAAGCACCGGCCATCATCCTTTTCTCGTTGGTGGCTGTCTGGTCTCTGGCTCATATTTGGTTGATTGCTGCCTATTACCGGACTGATTATCTGCGAGCTTCTTTACCCGTGCTCTCAGTGACAGCTGGCGAAAAAACTGGCGTCCGGGCCACCGCTTTAGCTATCCTGGTCTATAACTTACTAGTTTTCCTCCTTTGGAGGTTGGCGACAACCAATTTTATTCCTTTTGTGGGAAGTATGGCTTTTTCCCTGCCTCTTTTGCTCCAATTAAGAGGTTACCTCCACTCAGGACTAAAAATCTATCTGAAAAGAGGCTTCAAATTTCTTAACCCCCTTCTGGGAATAACTCTCCTGTTAATTCTCTTCAGCCTGAATTAAAGGCCTAAGTCCCCTGATACCCAAGTCGGCAAGAATTCTTCATAACTTTAGCCCAAACATTTGGCTAACGGCCTCCTGGTCTTATTAACTCAAATTGTCTCTTCTAGAAAATTAATCACTTTCATCTCTATTCCTCCTCTGAGCCGATCGAAATTTGGAAATTCGGGGTCAGCCATTAGAAGGCAATTGTCAAAAGGATAGAGAAATAAATTTACATTGTTCGAAGGTCTGACACCCAATAACCTATGTAATCCCATCAACCCCGTCTCTTCCCCCCGCTTTTTATCAATTTTCGTCCCTTATTCCCATTACCTCTATTTTTCAACCCTCTTTTTGTTATTATCAGCTGACTTCCTTTTTTTTATCTGTTACGTAAAAAACAAAAGTAGACTAAAAGTGAACCAAAAGTAGACATCAGGTGAGAGATAAATTACTAGAGACCGAGTCCGGCAACTTTAAAGTTAGTCTGAAAGCTAATATTTTGGCTGAACTCCACTCTTTCTCTATTCACCCGGCGTCTACTTTTGATGTTTACAAAATGTCTATTTTTTCTTTCTTTATGTTTTTTATGGCACACTCCCCGATTTTCATCTTGACAAATTATATAGATAATGTAGAATTAAAGACAAGCTTATAAGCCTGGGGAAATAAAGGAGAATGTTTATCAGCCGTCTTCAATTAATCTCCCGGAGGTTTGTAGCCATAAGGGTAAACCTTATGATTAAAAAAACATCAAAATATCTTCTCCTCATGAGGAGATAACATTTAAATTATTAGGAGGGAAAAATGTGGTCAGGTCATTGGATGTGGGGAGGCTTTATGTGGCTTTTTTGGCTGGCTGTTCTGGTGGCAGTTATTCTCCTTATCAGGTGGCTCATTCAGTCCAAGCCGGGAGAACAATCTCAATCAGAAAACAGTCTGGAGATTCTCAAGAAAAGATATGCCCGAGGCGAAATCGATAAGGAAGAATTTGAACAGAAAAAAAGAGATTTACTTTCTTAACCCGACTAATCTAAGGTCTGGAAAATGAAATTAATCAAAGCTTATCTCAGACAATTCTTAGCCTCGGAAGTCATCGCCGCCTTAAAGGAAATAAACGCTCCCCGTCTCACGGCCCTGGAAATCAAATCCCTAGGAGACGAAATTGACCCTAACCAGCTTCATCTTTCGGCTGAATTAAGCTCCAGCTATACCCCAATGGTCAAAATTGAGCTGGTCTGCTCAGAAGCGATGGCGGCCCAAGTCAAAGAAATTATTCTCAACAAAGCCCACACCGGATATAAAGGCAATGGTTTAATCGCCATCCTTCCGGTGGAAGAGGCTGTAAGTATCAGGACCAGGGAAAATGAAAAAGAATAATTCCGACCATCACTCTCACCACGACGGCCATAATTCCTCTCATGCAGCATCTCCCCATTCCCCTCAGACTCATCCTTCTCCGCCTCCAACTCCTTCCGTCTCGCACCAGCACCATCCTTCGCCAACCTCTCCTCATTTAGGCCATCACGCCCATCATATCCAAGAATTCAAGAAGAGATTCTGGCTATCGCTCCTCCTGACTGTCCCTATTCTCCTCTTTTCTGAAATGATCCAGAGCTGGTTCCAATTCCGGCTGGTCATCCCTTATCAAAAACTGGTGCTTTTCTTTCTCTCTTCGGTCATCTATTTCTACGGTGGTTGGCCCTTTCTTAAAGGGGCGGCTAAAGAACTCAAGAACCGCCAACCAGGAATGATGACTCTGATTGCCACGGCCATCACGGTGGCTTTCGGCTATTCCACCGGGACCGTCTTTTTTCTGGCCGGTAAAGATTTCTTCTGGGAATTGGCGACTTTAATTGACGTTATGCTCCTCGGGCACTGGATTGAGGCCCGGAGTGTGCTGGGTGCTTCCCGGGCTCTGGAAGAACTGGTGAAAATCATGCCCACAGTGGCTCATCTCTACCGGGAGGAAAAAATCATTGATATTCCGGTGGCCGAGCTAAAAGCCGGTGATATAGTTCTAGTCAGACCTGGAGAAAAAATTCCCTCCGACG
>Ga0190336_1000102_pt1 | contig 15861 bp, 10 predicted proteins | sample 487204910_MG_FD_161651 | JGI IMG/M metagenome (GOLD analysis project Ga0190336, IMG submission 161651) | Hydrothermal vent sediment bacterial communities from Southern Trench, Guaymas Basin, Mexico - 4872-04-9-10_MG | ecosystem: Environmental > Aquatic > Marine > Hydrothermal vents > Sediment ...
CGCCTAAATCAAGAGGATAAAGGATTAAGGGATGGGGAGGATTGGTAATACCTTTAATGGGATTTTGGGTTTCTGTCTCAAATAAGAAGTGATAGATACAAGTTTTTCTTACCAGACAATCACTACACACCTGCTTTCTATTTAAGCAAACCACCCTCTTTAGGGCTACACCGAATGTCCCTCGCAACATAGAGCCAGGGAAAGAGGGGATTAAAAAGGGAGTTAAGGCCTTAATTTTGACCTTATAACGATGGATAGAGAGGTCTGGTAAAAAATTATTTAAATCCATAGTAGACAATTATAGAGATTTTAAATAAAATGGCAATAATTCCAAATCCGTGATTGCTCTGAAAGAAACTCCTCAAACCCAACCACCTAAAAGGTAAAAACACACTTAAGGGGTAACGGTTGGTGGGTGTCTGAAATCGTCAAAGGCGATTTAGGTGAAGCCAAGATATATTCCTTCTCAGCTTGGACCTCTCGAAGTAATTCATCCATATATCCTTACCTCTTTTTCTTCAATTATTTGGTTAAATAAAGATTTTTCAGATAAATCCACAAGATCTACAGGTTTAGATAAACTTCTCAGCAATTCACTATAAAATTTATATCTCCCCCGGGCCTATTTATCATAGGCCAAAATAGTGAGACTGTAAGCATACCAAATGGCCTATTGTTCTCTTTTTCTTATTGGGTATCCTTTCTTGGAAGTTCATATTTTACTGGAAAAGGCTTTTCAAGTTTACATGTCTTGATGCATCAAGGATCTCAATGCCAACAACCTTCCCATCCTCTCCTATGTCTAATACAACATCCTCTGAAATCCGCCGGTTTATAACATCCTGTTTTGTTTTGTCCAGACGAATATAGAGGAGGTCTGTCCTATCATTATAAATAATTCTCATTTTATTTCCTCCTATTTCCCATAAAATACGCAGACAGTTACGGTTATCATATTATCATTTTGATGATATAGAATACTTCAACTCTTTTTTGCTCATAGTATCTGCCATGCCGTTTTTGTCTAAAATCGTATATCTTGGCCTTGCCAAGGGGTCTGTATTTTGCTGGGATAGTAAAACCATTTTGAATGACATCCATAATTTCTTTTTCATTAGTGCCTCATTCTTCTCCTCGCTCTAATATATGAGGACCAACCTGAATTTTCATATTTTACCTTTAGTAACAGTACCCACCTTATTGAGTTATTCCCTAATTCCTTTTTAACAAAAAATTTAACAAAAAAGCGCCTATCCGCAAAGGTTTATCTCAAACAAAAGGGATAGCTTCATCCTCTACATTCCATAATCGCCTGAATTTAGCTACACGAAGTCCCAAATACTCTTTAGCTTCACCAAATAACCCCTCAATTAGTTTACGCATCCTCATTTTCCTTTTAGCGGACAAACCTTGCAATCTTTAACACTTGCACGCCTGCCTGTGCCGTAAGCACAGCAGACAGGCCAAACAAATTGCCAGCGAGCACTTCTTTTATAACTTTGGTATTGGTTGTTTCAGCTTTTAGGTGACAGTAATACCTCAAGATTAACTTCACCAACTTATTTATAGCTTAGCAGATTGCTCCGTTAAGCCGTCAAGATTACCATAAGAAATCTGTTTGGATTACCAATTTAAACATTACAGAAAAAAATTGTTTTATTATTGGTAATGGAGGAGGTAGAAATAGATGGAAGATTGAAAATCAAGGGTTAGGGAAAAGTTTTTTCAAATCACACCCATGTTGCCTTATCTTCTTTTCTAACTATTTTTACCTTATTTTTTAGTTTTGATTCTTCAGGGCTGAGTGCCTTGACTTAGGCACGCTTTTAGCATATAAATGACTCAGCAGGGCTTGGAGAAACTTTATGTCTCAGATGAAATGGGTGAAAGGTGAATTCAAAAAAGTATATAATAAGTAAAGAAAAATTAGTTTTTTCAATAAAGGAGCGAATATGTTTACATATTCTCCAGGAGTTATGCTCACCTGGCAGATTGGAGCTAGTGAGACAGCCCATGCCAGGTATCAGTATATTGAGCGGGAGCAGATATTTATTGGGCTTCTAAAAGCTAAGGACCTACTTAAGCCAGAGATACTAGATATGTTTGAAATAGACTATAGCGATGTGGGTTATTTGGAGGCAGAATTTGAGCCTATTGAGGAATTACTGGCTAAATTCAAGGTTGAAAGGGCTGAGGTAAGAAGGTCTTTAAGAGACAATGTAGGTAAAGGAAATTACCAACATAAAGAAAAAGTTGTTCATAGAAGCAAGGAGTGCAAAGCAATATTTGAGCAGGCTAAAGAATTAGCCAAAAAAGGAGGTTCTTCTATTTTAAATGCAAATTATTTGCTAAAAGCAATCTTAGAGAATCCAGGTTCTCATATCAAAAAAGTCCTAGAAAATTTTGGAATTCAAATAGAAGAATTTAAGCAAGTGGCTTGGGAACTAAAAGATATTGAACTTGAAGCAGTAGGAGTAGGTGCGAAAAAAGGCAAGAAAGATGAAAACAAATATCAAAAGACCTATTTTTTAGATAAATTTGGAACGGATCTTACTCGTCTAGCTCGGGAAGGTAAAATTGAGCCTCTCATAGGAAGAAAGGGAGAGCTCCTCCAAATAATTCGCACTCTTTGTCGGAAAACTAAAAATAACCCGGTTCTTATTGGGGAACCTGGTGTGGGGAAAACTGCTATTGTAAAAGGACTTGCCTTAAGAATTGCTAGTGGAAATATAAATCCTTCCTTGCAAGGCAGGCGAATTATTGAAATCAATATGGGAAGTTTAGTGGCAGGTACCAAGTATAGAGGGCAATTTGAAGAAAGAGTAACTGGAATCATAAAAGAAGCCAAGGCCCATAAAGAAATCATCTTGTTCATTGATGAAATCCACACCCTTGGAGGGGCTGAAAAAGCAGAGGGTAGTCTCGATGCAGGCGATATTATGAAGCCAGCCTTATCTGAAGGGGAAATAAGTTGCATAGGGGCGACCACACTTTCTGAGTATCGAAAATATATTGAAAAAGACCCTGCTTTGGAAAGGCGATTTCAGCCGATAATAGTGAGAGAGCCAGGAAAGCAAGAGGCATTTGAAATGCTAAAAGGATTAAAGGAGCGATACGAAAAACACCACAAGGTTACTATTGAAGATAGTGCTCTTAAGGAAGCCGTTGAACTTTCATCGAGATATTTACCAGACCGATACCTACCTGATAAGGCAATTGATCTCCTTGACGAAGCCTGTAGTAGGATTAAGGTGAACTCTGTGAGTTTTTATGAAGACTTAAACAATCTTGAGTCAAGGATTGGAACAGTTACAGCAGAAATTATTGCAAGAATCCTTTCAGATTGGACCGGTATTCCGCTTCGTCAACTTACCCACGAAGAGCAAGAAAAAATTGCAAACTTGGGAAATCTTATCAAAAAGAGGGTAATCGGACAAGATGAAGCAGTAGATAAAGTAGTTCAGGTAATCAAAATGGAAAGGGCGGGTTTGAAGGACCCTAGAAGGCCTGCTGGTGTTCTTCTATTCTTGGGCACCACTGGAGTTGGAAAAACAGAACTTGCCAGATCTTTGGCTGAGACCCTTTTCGGTTCAGAAAAGAACATAATAAAGCTAGATATGTCGGAATATATGGAAGCACACAGCGTTTCTAGACTAATAGGTTCGCCCCCTGGCTACGTGGGCTATGAGGAAGAAGGTCAACTTACTGGTAAATTGAGGACCAATCCATATTCTATAGTCCTGCTGGATGAAATAGAAAAAGCTCATCCTAAGATATTTGATCTTTTCCTTCAAGTGTTTGATGAGGGAAGACTCACTGATTCTAAAGGAAGAACCGTTAATGCTAAAAATGCCATATTTATTATGACCTCCAACATAGGGAGTGATATTGCTGAGAGAAAGTTTGTAGGTTTTGGTAATAAAGAGGAAGGAGGAGGAAACCAAGCAAAAGAAGCTGTCTCTCAACTCAAGAACTACTTCAGACCTGAGTTTTTGAATAGAGTTGATGAAATCATCTATTTCAGGGAATTGCAAATGGAGGATCTTTCAAAAATTGCCAAAAACATGCTTAATATATTGAACAATCGATTACAAAACCAAAATATTTCCTTAAATATTGAACAACAAGTTATAAATTTCATCTGTAAGCAAAGTTATGATCCTAAGAATGGAGCTCGTCCCTTAGCAAGAACCATTGAAAGGCTAATTACTAAACCTATAAGTGAGAGGATTATAAAGGGGGATTTTGCGTCGGGTGATAAGATAGGCCTCGGCTTAAGGGATGGTAAAATTTATTTTTATAAATAACTTAAGTTTGCAATAAGAGAAATGTCAACAATAGCCATTCAAGAAGATTTCAAAGAAATAAGGCGGATAGACGAGGGAGGCTTTGGTCGTATCTATCTGGTTGAAGTGTTAAATAGAACATTCAAGAAGAATTGGGGGAAAGACAGAGTTTGTATTAAAGTTCCTAAAGATAAAGAAAAAGAAATGTTTTTAATAAAAGAAGTAATAAACAATGAAGTTGTTGTCAAAACCTTTCAGATAGCAAAGTCTGAAAACCTAGTTGAGTACATAGGTTTTTGTCATTATAGAGGTTATTACTCAATGATAATGGAGTATGTTGAGGGGCCAACACTTAGGGCCAAAATTGGGCGTATTGGGTTACAAAAACCTTTAGGTATTCTTGAAAGTCTAAGGATAGCTAAACAGGTTTGCAAGGCGTTATCACAGCTTCATAAATGCAAAATTTTTCACAGAGATATAAAACCTGAAAATATTTTTATTTGCAAAAATCAAATAGTCAAGCTCAGTGACCTAGGAATTAGTAAGCGAATGGATTCAGCTGAAAAAGCCTCTACTGTTGCGGGCACATGGCCATACATGGCAAGAGAAGTCCTATGTGGAAAAGGCGACTTGCAATCAGATATACATTCCCTAGGTGTTATACTTTATGAGATGGTAACAGGAAAGCTTCCCTTTGGAGATGCCTATCAAGAAGTTATCAAAAATTTAAATAATCCCCGATTCAAGGTTGATTCTCCAAAAGAATATATAAGAGAATACAATAAAGACATTGATGATGTTGTAATTGAAGAAGTTGATAACATGATTCTTAAGGCAATTGGTTTGGATTTAACTAGAAGTTATAAAACAATAGATGAGCTATATCAGGAAATAAACGATATCCTCGAAAGGCTTGAAAAACCTAAAGAAGATTTTGAATTATGTATAAAAGAAGCTAAAAAATTACGTAACATTGGCCAGACTGCTAAAGCTGAAAGGAAATATAAGGAAGTCTTAAAGAATTTCCCTAACAATCCGCGTTCTTATTATTATTTAAGTGAGTTCTATAATTATGTGAGAATACCATATAAGGCTAAGAATATACTAAGTGAGGGCATAAAAAGATTCCCCGGCTCCTCGCTTCTTCATTATAACTTAGCATTAACCTTGCATGAAACAGAAGATCCGAAAGCATTAAAGGAACTTGAGAAAGCCATTGAAATAGGATTACCCGAAAAGGTAGAGAAAACAGCAAAGTTATTACTGATGGCTTGGAAAAGTAGACACTAACTATAAGTGTAATAAAATATGGAAGAAGTAATTGTCGTATCTATAATTGTGGCTATTGCTTTAGGTATTCAACTCGATTTGGCCTTTATGAGAAGTGGTTGGAGTTTAAAAAGGTATCAAAGAATTTTAAAAAAGGCTGATAAAGCACTGAAAAAGAAAAATTTAAAAAAAGCACAAAAGAACTATGAGAAAATAATTAAGAACTTAAAATGAGTTGGTTGGTTTATATCTTTTTTAGCCTATTTTTTATTGGAACAATTGGGAGCCAAATTGGAGCTTTAGGTGATATCTTTATTCAAAACTTCTCCAAGGAATATGTTTTATTTCCTATTGGTTTATTCATCTTCTTGCAAATAATATTTGGGTATGGATTAGCTAAGATCCAAAACTGGGCGAGAAGGGGTGTTTTGTTAGAAGCAAATATTGTATTGATTGACCTCTTAGCATTGGTTCTATACGACAGCAAATTTGGAGCTAGTAAGGATGTAGATGAATTCCTTACAAGAATAATAGGATGCGTAATTTGTGGTCTCATATTAATTATCCATTTAAACAGAAGCAAAGTAGCAAATAACTTCTTAGAAAATAAAAGGAAACGTAGAGAGCTAAATAAAAATAAAGAAGTTGTTAATTATATTTTGGCCAATGCACATATTGGTCTGGGAGATGTATTTAGATTAAAAGGAGATACAACACTTGCTGTTACACATTATGAAACAGCAAAAAAATTAGGCTTTGCTCTTCCTGAACCTGCTATAAGATTAATGGCTAAATACTATGCCGAGAACAGAATCAAGACAGAGGAAGCCATTGAATTTTATTTAGACTACATAAGATTAGATTCTATTTATGATAAAATGGTCATTTCTTTACTAAAACAACTTTGTTATCTTGATGAAACTACAGATTTAAATAAACGCAAAAAAATTAAGGATTTAAATAAAAAGGTTTTAAAGGCTAATCCAAGGATTAAATGGGCTCATTTTTACCTGGCACTAGCTTATTTATTTGACGGATATCCTAACATAGCGGCAAAAGGATTAAAAAAGAGTCTAAGCCTTGAGCCTGATAATCTCTTAGCTTATTACTGGTTAGTAAAATGCCTGTTAAATATAAAGGATGAAGATCAAGCTGAGATTTTTGCCTACGGGCACAAATTTTTAGATTTTAAAGTTGAAGATAAAAATACCAAAGCAAAACAAGCGGAAATATCTTATATTTTTGGTAATTTAATCTTCAAAGAGTTTGAAAATAGCTCTGAGTGGGAGGAACTTAGCCAAGGGGCTAAACAAAAGGTTAATAGCGCCATCTATTACTTTGAAATTTCCATCAAAAGGTACCCCGATGAGGCAAAGTATCATTATAATTTAGGCAGAGCTTTTTCTCTAATTAATAATTCTTCCCAGGCTGTTAAAGAATTTTCCAAAACATGTGAAATTGATAAAAACAATGCAGAATATTATTACTATTTAGGGAGAGAGTTATTTAAAATAGGAGACTTTAGTAATGCTAAAGAAAACCTTAAAAAAGCTATCAGAGTTGATAGTAAATATGTATACACTCATCAGGCATATGAAATATTAATAACTATTTTTATTTCAGAAAAAAATTATGAGGAAGCAGAAATATATTGTAGGAAGGAAAGAAAACTGTTTGGAAATACTCCACAGTTTTATGCAGCCTTAATTGCTTCATTATATTACCAAGGCAAGTATGGTGAAGTTATAAAACAATACCTAACAGCTCCAGTAACTGTAGCGTCTCTTCCACCAATGTCAGAAATCGAGGAAGGTATTTTGAAAGGGCTGTTTTGGAAACAACTAGTGTCGCTATCAACCCTATATTTAAACATAGATTATTTTATCGCTAGATCTTATTCAATTCTAAATCTTCCTGAAAAGGCAGTTAAATTTTATGAAAATCTCGTCTTGCTCGATGGGTCAAGAAGAATAAAGAACCATGACGATAATTACCCTTACTATAAAGGGCCTATGTCTGTAGAAGATAAGGGTTTGAAATATAATTATTATTTTGGCTGCACTTTGGCAAATAAAGGGGATTATAATGGTGCATTAACCGAGTTTAATAAGGTCCTACAATCAGAGGATTCTAAGAAAGCAAGAGCATATTTGCAGATTGGCCATATTTACACGAAAATGGGGAAAAAGAAAGAAGCAGAAGATAATTACCTTAAAGCTTATAAGCAAGATGGAAAGGATGAAGATATTATATACTATCTGGGTAATTACTACTTAACTACCAATAAATTGGATAAAGCCCTTTCTTATTTCAACGAAGCGCTAAATTTAAATTCTTCACATAATCCTTCTCACATTGCCAAAGGAATCATAGCCGAAAGGCAAGGGAACATTTCTACTGCTATAGCTGAGTACAGCTCAGTTCAAAATGAAAACTATGCCGATTTTTTAAATAAAAGATTAGGAATTTTACATTATAAAAACCAAAACTACAAGAAATCAATAGAATATTTGAAAAAAACAAAGAAAGATGATGCAGTCTTATTCTATCTAGGGCTATCTTTGATAAGTTCTGGCCATTATGACGAAGCTTTGGATAGCTGGGGCATTCTTGCTAAAAGATATCCAAAAGATGTGGAACTCGAACGCAATATTGCCAAAGCTCATTATCTCAAGGGGTGCCATCTTGTTGAAAAAGAAGATTACCAAGGAGCAATCAGGGAATGGGAGAAATATTTGGAAGAGAGTGGTGAAGATGATGAAGTTAAAAAGAGTGTAGCTATGTTGAATTACATAGCAGGAGACTCTGCTTTAAAGGGAAAAAAGGATGATAATCTCAAAACAGCAAAAGAGTTTTTCCAAAGAGCTTTAGAATTGGATAGTAATAACCGGTTTTATCTTTATAAATATGCTTTACTTAACCTTTATCTAAATAACTTTAATGAAGCGCTTAATTTCCTAGAAAAACTTTCAGGTTCAGAGCCAGATAAATCAAATCTAAAGTATTATAAGGGGCTCGCTTTATTAAAAAAAGGAGAAAAAGACAAAGCCTTACCTTTTTTTAATGAGATCATTAATAGCAATAAAAAGGATATTTATACTGATTATGCCCGTTGGGTTGTGGCTAATGAGCATATTAAAGAGGGCCAATATTCAGAGGCAATTGAAATTTTATATACCATTTCAGAATTGGCTAAATAGCTTTGAAAGGGGGAATAGTGATTGATAGCAATAATTTTCAGAGTGAAGTATTAAGCCAACTGACGGCCTGTCTTGTTGCTGTTGATAGGGATCGAGAGGTTAGCCAACTGATTCAGAAACTGCCTTCAATAGCAGATAATCCAGAATTTCGTTATTACAAAGCTATCTCGTTAGTAAAACAAGATAGAGTAGGAGATGCCTTAAACGAACTTAGGGAAATCATTAAGACCAAGCCTGAGTTTGAAAAGGCCAAAGAACTTGCCTCTCACCTATATCTACATCAAATCACATTATCCATTAAAGAAAAGGATTATGATAAATTGTCTTTTCTTCTAAATGAGGCATTTCAGCTCCTTCCAGAAGATGAAGAGATTACTAAGGAGATTTCTAAATATAAAGATATTTTCCCTATTGTCTCAATAAAGGCAGGTAATAGAGAAAAGGCAGCAAAATATTGGAAAGAAAAAATGATTAAAAATCCCCAGGTTCCGTGGACAATTTATAATCTTGCTCTTCTATATTACTGGTGGGCTTTGGGAGCTGAGCAAGATTATGGAAAGCAAGAAAAGCATATACGTAAAAAATATATCATGAAAAATGGTAAGCTAGTTGATCAAATGACCTCAGGAGATTTGGAAGAGGACCCCAAGTTGTGGAGAAAAGCTATAGCTTATTGGGTTATGATCATAAATTCAAATAACTTTTGGAAAGAATGGAAAGATTTTAGAGAAAAGTCCACTGGCATTAAAATTAATGATAGGGATATAAATAATCTAAGAGGAAGCCTGTTAAATGAAAGATTTAAACAACATTTTAAAAATCAAATTGAGAGTTATAAGATAAATAATCAAGAAGAAAATTATAGAAAGTATCTAGATCTTATGGCAGACTTTCTTCTAGAAGAAAAAGTTGCCTTATATTACAAGGATGCATTAGAGATAGCAGTTAGTATGGGAATTAACCTAGACGATATTAGAAAACGTCACCAATTTATATGTAATATACAGAAACTGGAAGGTGAACCTTGTTTTGCCACAAAAAGAAAAAATTGTGAGCAAAAAGATACATGTTCTTGGGCTGAATATTGCATGGGAGGGCCGTCATGCTGGAATAAGTCCATATCTTTTTCTATGCCTTGTGGTCCTCTGATGCTCAGGGAAATGGGCATATGCTATGAATTTGGGAAATTGACTGAAATATTATCTAAATTGAAACCTGAAAATCAAAGATTGAGGAAGCTTAAATTATATTTAGGTGATTTTGGCAAACTTCTTGTCCTAGTAGAGGACCTAAAAATGCCCGAATATGCTATTGAGAAGTGGAAGAGGCTATCCAAGTCTAAAAAAGACACACCAGATGGAAAATACACATATATTATATGCTTGGTGAAAAGAGCAGAGGTTAAAGAACGAAGGAAAGCTTACCTAGATGCATTAGATGATTTAAAAAAAGCAAAAGAATATGTCAATTTACTTGAACATGTTAAAGATAAAGCTTTTCGTCGTATTTCTTTGAATTTAAAACATGAGGTAAAAAAGCAGGTGATTGATCTTTGCACCAATAAAGGAGCAAATGTAGAATTAAATGAGGCTATACGGATACTGACTAAAGGATTAGAAATCGTGGAAGATCAATCTATCAAAAATATTCTTTCCAACTTGTACTGTGGCCGAGGCCAAAAACGCTTAGGGCGTAAATTGTTTCAACAGGCAAGGGAAGATTTTACTAAGGCATTGAGTCTTGTACCTGGGAATCAAACTGCGAAGGAGGGAATGGCAACTGCTTACAACAATGAAGGTGTTAAAGAGACAGATTTAGATAGATCTATTTCCCTCTTTAGAAAGGCATTAAAATATGACCCAGAAAGTAGGCAAATCAAGGAAAACCTTGCAGGTGCTTATAATTCTAAGGCAGTCGAAATAGTAAATTCAATAAATGAATACAATTATCATTATAAAATTGATGACTGTAAAAGAGCAGTGAACTTGCTTAAAAAAGCTATTAGACTTTTAAATCCCTCTCTTGAAGAATCAACTATACTTGTAATCGAATACGCTGAGGATGCAATAGAAGAACTGATTAAAGACTTAGACGATTCTCTTTACAAAAGTGTTATTATAAATCTTGCTGCGGTAGCCAAAATATGTAGACAAATTCAAACACCATGGAGGTATTAAGCATTGATAAAAGATCCCCTAAACAGAAAAAAAGATGCATATGATATTTTAGAATTAGATCCAAATGCGCCTCGAGATAGAATTATCCAGGCTCTTCCAAAGTTTATGAGAAAGCCTGAAAACCGACCTATCATAAAAGAAGGCCGGATAGCGCAAGGAAGCCTTCTGAGTTCTCAAAAACGTATAAAAATAGACATAGACTATTATCCTATCAGGAAAATTGACCCTAACCAGGTTGAATTGAAAAATATATCCAAAGAAATTTCTAGGTTAGCGGGTGTTCCTATAATAAGAGATTACAATGACTTTCTGCTGGATCGCGATTTAAAAGCAACCTCAAATGATTTTAAGGAATTTCATTTCAAAAAAATAGAGATGCTTGAAATAAATGAATATGACAATCTAAACAATCTTGAGTTAGAAGTAATATTTGATAAATAGGAGATATTAAGATGCCTGATAAAAGTCTTCTGGAGTTAATTGCAAAACAAAATAAGCCTGAGATTTGGAATATTGAAGATAAGGGTCGGAAGCTGGAAGTTATTAGTAATGATTTAATTGAATCAATATATATAAAAAACAAGTTTGAAATTACGGATATACTGATAAAACTTATTGAAATTGCAGATTCTTTTGAACGTCTATTTCAAAATATTAAGGAAAAGACAAGAAATGGAACAAAAATTGATAAACAGACAAAGATTTGGTTAGGAAATTTTGAGAATATTGAAAAGAGGGTCTATAGAACTCTAAAGGATTTAGAAGTGATCCCAATAAGAGCTTCAGAGCGTGGCAAACCCGATCCTGGGTTGCATGAAATTGTAGGTACAAAAGAGGTGCAAGACTTTCCAGAAGGTCATATTATTGAAGAAGTCCAAAAAGGGTATTGTTGGAGAGGACAAGAATTAAGACCCTCAAAGGTTATTACAGCTAAAAAGAAAGGAGGTTAAAGAAAATGGCAAAAGCAATAGGTATAGGTATTGATTTGGGAACAACCAATTCAGTAGCTGCCCACCCGGATAATCAAAGAATATTGCTAAATAGAGAAGGGAGTAAATTAACTCCATCGGTCGTTTCCAAGAAAGATTCTGAGATTCTTGTGGGGAGAAAGGCTCTTAATCGTATCATATCATTTCCTGAAGATACCATAACCTCCATTAAAAGAATAATGGGAAGGGCTTACAATGACCCCAATGTACAGAAAGCTAAAGAACTATTGCATTATAAGATTGTTCCCCCTTCTGAAGGAACGGAAGATAGCTTAGGGGTAATCATGGGAGAAAAAGAATATTCACCTGTTGAAATATCCTCTATGATCCTTAAAAAAATCAAAGAAGATACTGAACATTTCCTAAATGAAGAAGTTGACAGAGCAGTAATAACAGTCCCAGCCTACTTTACAGATAAGCAGAGAGATGCAACTAGAGAGGCGGGATGGAAAGCGGGTTTTAGGGTTCAAACTATTCTTAGTGAACCAAGTGCTGCTGCTATAGCTTACGGGATAGAAAACTTGAGCGAAGAAGAACAAAGATACATTTTAGTATTTGATTTAGGAGGTGGCACGCTAGACATCACCACACTTGTTTATTCAGGTGGAATTTTCCAAGAGCTAGATTGTTCTGGTAATATGTGGCTGGGAGGCGATGACTTCACACAGAAGATTATGGATGAAGTATTGAATAGGATAAGTACTAAGTATGAAGTTGATATCTACAAAATGCCTAAGGGTAAAAGAATACGTTTTCTTGGAGAGTTAAGAAATGAAGCACAAAGGGCCAAAGAAAGACTTTCTGAAGAAGATGAAGCAGAGATAATACTAACAGGAACTCTTGAGGACGAAGAAAGGAACCTTATAGATGTATGTGAAGAGATAACTAGGGAACAATTTGAAAAGATGATTTTACCTGAAGTTGACAAAAGCATGGATTTAGTACATCAAAGCTTAGAAAATTGCCATTTAACTCCAGAAGATATCCATAATGTACTTTTAGTAGGAGGGTCAACATTAATTCCATTAATACAAAGAAAAATAATTGATATTTTTGGGAAAGATAAGGTTTTAATAAGGAATCCAATGACTGCTGTAGCTAAGGGAGCTAGCATAGTAAGCAAAAAATGTGAAAATATACAATGTCCTAACTGTAAAGCAGAAAATCCACTGGAAGCACAAAAATGCTTTAATTGCGGTGAAAACTTAGAGCGAGTAGAACCAGTTATCGTATATGGAACTGTTACCCCGGTCCATTATGGAATTCAGACAATAGGCGATAGATTTGAACCCATAATTGAGAAAGGAACACCATACCCTCTAGATTCAGAACCAGAAGAATTCTTCACTGCGCATGACAATGCTCGCAGGTTAAAGGTTGTAGTTTATGCAGGTATGAATGAAGTTGCTAGTAAGAATGAAAAACAACAAACTATTTGGATGCAACTGCCACCAAATGTTGCTAAAGGAACTAGTGTTTATGTATCATTATCACTAAATCGCGATGGGGTTTTGGAATGGACTAAACTCAGATTGGTAATGGAAGACGGATCAAGTAAAGAAGTTACTGCTTACGCTGGCAGAGGTGGAAAATGGAGAGATAAGGCTGAAGACACATTAGAAAGGTTACAAAAAAAGTGTGAAGAAAAAGGTATTGTTGAGACTGATCGATTTGAGAAACTTTATAACGAGGCCATAGACGCACTTAACACTAATGATAAACAAAGGGCAGAAAATAACATTCAGCAAATTGAAGAGATAATTCGGCCACCGGATTATAAAAAGATAGCAGAAAACCTAATAGCATATACAGAGAATGCCCTTAAATTGTATGGGAAACTAGTAAAACAGGAACAAAAGGATAAAATTCAAGGTTTAATTCAAGAACTGAAGCAAGCTGTTAGGAATCAAAATCAAGAAATTGCAGAGAAGAAAATAAAGGAATTAAATAGTGAACTAGATAGTTTGTATGTTGTTAATTATATCATGAGCTTACAAATAGGTCTCAATGAAGCTGGCCGAAAAGGCATGTCTGCTGAGCGACAGATAATCAGCGAAAATTTGACAAAGATACATAGAGCAATAGCCAATGATGATCATGATGCCTTCGTGAAGGCACTTGATGACCCTGAAGCTAGAGAAGCTTTAGAAAAAGTGTTTGGGCAAAGCGTCAGTATTCAAGGAGAAACCGGGCTTATTAAAGAGAAAATCGGGAAAGATATTTCGATGTATGGTAAATAAAATAAGAAAACCAAATAGAGCCATCATGAATTGTCCCGTATGTGGGAAAGAGAATATAGATACAAACACATGTCCACAATGTAAATCGGACTTAACTCCTTGGCTCCGGTTAAAGCTTCTTCCCGAAACTTACTATGCCGAGGGTCTCCAGCTTTTTAAGAGTGGGAGATTAGATGAAGCTATTGAAAAGTTAATGGCAGCTATCGCACTTAATTATCATAATAGCTCAGCACACATACTGCTAGCTCATATTTATGAAAAAAAAGGGCTTTATGATGATGCTGTATTGCAAATTGATAAAGCTATTGAAAAAGGCAGTCCTAATTCAGAAGAATTAAAAAGTCACAAAAATAGAATAAAAAGGTTAAAAAAAGAACAAGAGCAACAAAGAAAAGGAAGATGGGGTGGTAGTTATAAATGGATTGCTACTCCCCAAATAATTGCTTTTATCTGCCTTATTTTCATAATTTTGGTAGGTTATCAACTCCTCAAAAATAAAACAGAGGAGATTAGTGATAAGGGAGAGGTTCATTCCAGCTTATTAAAACAGCTTCAAAATCAAAATAATAATTTACAGGAAGATGTTCGAAATATCATGAGTATCGTTAAAGAAAACCGAAATATTATTAGCAAATTTTCTCAGCCTCGACAAAATTATTTCAAATATTTGGTCACAAAAGGAGATACTCTGTCTTCGATTGCTGACCGATTTTACCATGCTCCAAACATGTGGCAGAAAATATATCAAGCTAATAAAAAGAACATTTCTGATCCTAATTATCTACCTACTGGTATAATTTTAGATATTCCAATGGAGTGAAAGAATTATAGTAGAAGAAGTAAAGTCACAACTTGTGAGATAAAGAGCAATGAAAAAGCTCTTTATTACTTTATTTCTGATTTTTCCCTTTTCAGCTTGGTTAGTATAACAAAAAGGCAAAACAGAGGTATCTTTGAACATGCTTGACGTCTATTCTGCACCTAGTGGAAATGTAGAGATGATAATCTCCGTGTTAAACGGACAGGGTACACCTATAACGGATCTTCCACATAAGAACTAGTCCCATTTTGATTGTATCTGTCGAACATTACTTTCTTTTCCTGAGACTATTCAGTTTCTTTCTCGTGGCAACATGTATCTCCCGATAGGGTAATACCTCTGGCAGGGTTACATTGACTCGTTTAAGCAATTCCTTACAAGCCTTGTCGGGTCTTGGAACGGTAACAAGCCTCTTCTCTCCAATGGCTATCACAATCTCACCGTTTTTATCATCCCCTTATCACCTACAAGAGTAATGTGCCTACAACCAAATCGCTCCTTTAGTGTCTCTATCTCTACCCTCTTTTGTATTTGCAGATGTCTACATACATAGTGAGAATACATTAAACCAACTTTGAGTTTTTGTCAAGACCTAACAGTAAAAAATATAGTGGCAATAAAATTGAGATTAAAATAGAGTTAACTTACGCATTTTGCAATAGAATACCTCTTTCGGAGCCCGAAAGATCCGTTTTAAAATACCGCTATCCAAAAATCAATCGCGGATTTTGGCAATAATTTGCTGATTTTGCTAATTGACAAACCTTATTCTGTCAAGTAAACCATGTCCTATGCCACTTTTAAATGTTATTTTGTTTTTTGTTACCTTTCTTACTACCACTGCGGCAGGTGCTTTTCAAGCAGGAATAAATCCACTTTC
>Ga0190336_1000109_pt1 | contig 15416 bp, 13 predicted proteins | sample 487204910_MG_FD_161651 | JGI IMG/M metagenome (GOLD analysis project Ga0190336, IMG submission 161651) | Hydrothermal vent sediment bacterial communities from Southern Trench, Guaymas Basin, Mexico - 4872-04-9-10_MG | ecosystem: Environmental > Aquatic > Marine > Hydrothermal vents > Sediment ...
GAAATAAAAGCAAAGGTGGAGGAAAAAGATGAATCTACCATTTGAGGATGCCATAAAACGGTTAGAAACTATTGTGCATAAGCTAGAAGCTGGAGAAACTCCTTTGGAAGAATCCTTAAAACTGTTTGAAGAAGGAATGGGTCTTATTCGGTATTGCCAACAAAAATTAGATGAGGTAGAAAAGAAAGTAGAATTACTTATCAAGAATGAGCAGGGAGAGTTTGAGACTAAACCTTTCCCAGTGGATTCAAATCACCCAGGTAATTAGGCATAATTATGACCTTTGACTTAAATGCTTATCTAAAAGAAAGAAAACTTTTAGTAGAGGAAGCCTTAGAACATTATCTTCCTCCCCAAAAAGGGTTTTATAATCCGATTGTAGAGGCCATGAGATATAGTTTGTTTGCAGGTGGGAAGAGGTTGCGTCCTATTTTGTGTTTGGCAGCTACAGAGATAGTAGGAGGTAAAAAAGAAACAGCTTTACCGGTGGCTTGTGCTTTAGAGATGATTCATACTTATTCTTTAATTCATGATGACTTGCCTGCTATGGATAATGACGACTTCCGCCGGGGTAAACCTACCAATCACAGGGTATTTGGTGAAGCTATGGCCATTTTAGCTGGGGATGGTCTTTTGACAGAGGCATTTTATCTATTGACTTATCCTGATTTATTAGAAAAGATACCCCCTGCCCAATTGGTTTGGATTAGCCATCTTATCGCTCAGGCTGCTGGATTTAGGGGAATGGTAAGCGGTCAAGTAATGGATTTAGAGGCCACAGGGAAGGAGATAGGTTTGGAGGAGTTAAAGGCTATACATGACCATAAGACAGGAGCCTTGATTCGAGTAGCCGTAGAGAGTGGAGCTATTATAGGTGGTGGGAATAAAACTGAGGTGGAAGCTTTGAAGGAATACGGCACTCAAATTGGTTTGGCATTTCAAATTGTAGATGATGTTTTAGATATAGAAGGAAACCCTGAGGATATGGGTAAGAATATAGGAAGCGATGAGCCTCAACAAAAGGCTACTTATCCCAAATTAGTAGGTCTCAATGAGGCCAAAGAAATGGCTCAAACTTGTATTAAAAGAGGAATTCATGCCTTGAAACCATTTGGTGAAAGGGCAATGCCCTTAAAGGCTTTAGCACAATACATTATAGAAAGGAGAGGTTAAATTGGGTATTTTAGATAAAGTTCAGACCCCTAAAGATTTGAAATCACTTTCTTTAAATGAATTAGAAACCTTAGCCCAGGAAATTCGGGAAACCATTATTCAAACAGTGGCTAAGACTGGAGGGCACTTAGCTCCAAGTTTAGGGACAGTGGAGCTTACTTTAGCCCTCCATTATGTGTTTGATACTCCTAGAGACAAGATTATATGGGATGTAGGTCATCAAACATATGCCCATAAACTCGTCACAGGCCGTAAGCACTTATTTTCTACTTTGCGAGAATATAGGGGATTAAGTGGTTTCCCTCATCGAGGCGAAAGTGTTTATGATAGTTTTGGCACAGGTCACGCTAGTACTTCTATTTCTGCTGCTTTAGGTATGGCTATTAGCCGGGATTTAAAAGGAGAAAAGCATAAAGTTATTGCGGTAATAGGTGACGGTGCTATGACTGGGGGATTGGCTTTTGAGGCCTTAAACCATGCGGGAGAGTTAGATAAAGATTTGATTGTAGTCTTGAATGATAATAAAATGTCTATTTCTCATAATGTGGGAGCCCTTTCTCACTTTTTGAGTCGTAAATTTACCAGTCGTGCTTTTAGACAATTTAAAAAAGGAGTGGAGCGTTTTCTTTCTTCCTTACCAGCAGGTGAGAACTTAGTTCAGTTAGCTAAAAGGAGTGAGGATTCTTTTATGAGTTTATTTACCCCAGGGATGCTTTTTCTTTCTTTACATTTTGATTACCTGGGACCTATTAATGGGCACAATCTTAACAAATTGATTAAGGCCTTTGAACATATCAAAGAGATGGAAGGTCCTATCTTGGTTCATGTGTTGACTACCAAGGGCAAGGGCTATGAACCTGCTGAGAAAGATCCCACTAATTATCACGGAGTAGGCAAGTTGTATCTTAGGGAAAATTCAGGTAAGGTTAATCATTTTTCCACTGAAAAGGGTATAACTTATACCCAGGTTTTTGCTGAGACTTTGGTAGAATTAGCCAATAAAGATAAGCGAATTGTGGGTATCACTGCAGCCATGCCAGAAGGTACGGGATTGGCCCTCTTACAGAAACACTTTCCAGAAAGGTTTTTTGATGTGGGGATTGCTGAAGAACATGCGGTGACCTTAGCTGCAGGTATGGCTACACAAGGATTAAGGCCAGTGGTGGCTGTTTATTCCACTTTTTTGCAACGCGCCTATGATCAAATTATTCATGATGTCTGTTTACAAAGATTGCCTGTAGTATTTGCCATAGACAGAGGTGGCATTGTAGGTGAAGATGGCCCTACCCATCATGGTGTATTTGATTTATCTTTTTTGCGTGTTATTCCCCACTTAGTTCTTATGTCTCCCAAAGATGAAAATGAATTACGGCATATGTTAAAAACTGCCTTAGAGTATGAAGGGCCTATTGCTTTGCGATACCCACGGGGAAAGGCCATGGGAGTATCCTTAGAGGAGTCTTTAAAAACGCTGCCTATTGGTGAGAGCGAAATATTGATACAAGGGGAAGATGTCCTTATTCTGGCCATTGGTCATACTGTTATGCCTGCTTTACAAGCTATTGAGCAATTACAAGAAGAAGGTTTTTATCCTGCTTTAGTAAATGCTCGATTTGTCAAACCTTTAGATAAAACTTTATTAAGGGAAAAAGCACCAGAATTTAGGGCAATAGTTACCATCGAAGAAAATGTTCTTATGGGAGGATTTGGGAGTGCGGTAATGGAACTTTTGAGAGATTTAAATATAAATATCCCTGTGTATAGAGTGGGATTACCAGATCAGTTTATTGAACATGGAGGACAGAATATCTTAAGGGGAAAATATGGTTTGGATAAGGAAGGTATTTATGAACATGTTAAAAAGGTTTTTTTAAAATATGTCTCCAAAAGAAAGATTAGACAAATTACTTTTAGAAAAAGGCCTGGTGCGCAGTCGCGAACGGGCTAAGGCCCTTATTTTAAGGGGTCAAGTATGGGTAAATGGAAAAAGGATAGACAAAGCAGGCACTCAAGTAAATATATCTTCAACCATAGAGCTTAAGTCTTGTGACCATCCCTATGTCAGCCGGGGAGGTCTTAAATTAGAGGCTGCCTTACATCAATTTAATATTAATGTAAAAGATAAGGTTGCCATGGACGTGGGTGCTTCTACAGGTGGTTTTACTGACTGTTTACTTAAACACGGAGCAAAAAGGGTTTATGCTATTGATGTAGGTTATGGTCTTTTAGATTGGCAATTACGTCAGGATGAGCGGGTGGTGGTGATTGAGCGACAAAATATTCGGTACCTGTCTGCAGAGCGGATTCCAGAAAAAATAGATATAGTTACCATTGATGTATCATTTATTTCATTAAAAAAAGTGATTCCTAAAGTAAAGGAATTTTTGAAAGAAGATGGGAAAATAATTGCCCTTATCAAACCCCAATTTGAAGTAGGTAAAGGTGAAGTGGGTAAGGGAGGCATTGTGCGCGAAGATTTTAAGAGACAAAGGGTTATAAATGAAATTAAAAGCCTTTGTCAAACACTAGGTTTTGAAGTAAAAGGAGTCATTCCTTCTCCCATTCTGGGAGCAAAGGGGAATCAAGAATATTTGTTGTATGCAGAAATAAGTGAATAAAAGGAGACCAATATGCGTAAAGATAGACTTATTCAAGAAAGAATTCATGACCCTTATTATGAAGAAAAGAAGTATCCAGATGGTGTTGTCTGTCCTGGTTGTGGAGCAGTTTATGAAGATGGTCGTTGGATGTGGCCAACCGAAGCAGAAAAAATAATTAGTCCAGAGGCTGAGGAATATCTTTGTCCTGCCTGTCGGCGCATAAGAGATAAATACCCAGCAGGAGTCGTGACTCTTTCTGGAGGTTACTTAAAAGCACATAAAGAAGAAATTTTAAACTTAGTAAATAATGTTATTGAAGAAGAGCAAGAGAGGTCTCCTTTAAAAAGGTTGATCAACATGGAGGAGGCAGATGAGAAGTTGGTGTTAAACTTTACAGATGACCATTTGGCCCGAAGAGTAGGGGAGGCCGTAGGCCGTGCCCATAAAGGTGATTTAGAGGTGAAATACCTTGATGAAGCCAAGTTTGTGGATGTTTCTTGGCACAGGGATTAGAATTTTTCCCTTATTAATGGTATTATAAGTCACCTTTAAAATTCTGGGGAAAGTCCTGTTAACTATAAGGTTTTTTAATGGATTTTTGTTTGATAAGATGGATTCTTATTTGTTTTAATAATTCCTTTAGATGCCTTGTTTTTGTCTTATCCTTAATTAACCTTCCATACCGCATGGGATACCATATTTCTACAAACCTTCTTACCATATAAGAAAGTTCAGGGTCTTTCTTATTTATCATATCTACAATCTCAAGTCCCCCTTGATTGGGAGAAATGCTATAACCGTAATTTCTCAAAAGCTCACATAAGCAAAGAAAGGGATGGGATTTATGCTGTTTAAATAGGAAGTAAATCAGAAACCCCATCCATCCCAAACACACAGCACTAAAAAACACCCATTTATACCTCAGCCATTCAAAATCAGGTTTTTTTACTTGCCAATAATTTTTATTCTTAGAAGGGCTAAAGTAATGCTTTAAACGGTAAAAAAGTTGCTTTTGTTTAGCAAAATCATAATTGATTACATAGGCATACCAGCGAAGACGGAGATAGTCCAGCCATTTCCAGAAAAAAGAAAAATAAGTTGTTTTTTTGATTTCTAAGGTAGGGAGTATGGGGTCAATGGTCTCCCAATTTTTCCCATTCCAGTATTCTACCCAAGCATGGGCATCTTTCTGTCTAACTAAATAATAATTACCTGTGGTATTCCAGGTGCCTCCGTAATAACCACCAACAAAACGGGCAGGAATACCCGCACTTCTTAAAAGCAATGTAAGGGCAGAAGCAAAGTGCTCACACCAGCCTTTGTGAGTTTTAAATAAAAACATTAGGACTGGTTCTCCTTCTATTTTTGGTATTTGAAACCGAGATTCAAAGGGAGGTTTTTGTAAAAAATTGACTAGTTTTTTGACAATAACCGGTGGAGGGTCTTTTTTATCTACCAGATGCTGAAGGAGTTTATCCAAAGGTCCTTTTAAATTTGGGGGCATTTGTAAATATAACAGTTTTTCCTGAGCACTAAGATGGGCCACAGGAAAAATAGGGCAGGATGAAGCTTGGTATTCTATTCGTTGAAAAATAGGCCTGTTTAAAACAAAGGTTAAATTAGGTAAAGAGGGAACGGAAAATGTCCTAGGGGCAGTTATATTTATGGCAAAGGGGTAATTTAGGGCAAAAAGGGTTTTTCCTGCATAAGGTTCAAGAAAAATGGTTTGGTGATAAATATTTGACTCAGGACAAGAAGGTTTTATTTTTTGAGGTTTTAACTTTATTCGCCAGCGGCCATTTTGGTAAGTATCATAGACCATTCCTCGCCAATAGGGAGGAGACTTTAAAGGACCGGACATAATAGCCCTGAAGGCTACGCTATTATCGGTCCTGATTTCCTGAATGCCATTGAGGTCTATATCTTCGGTAAATCCGGTTTTTGCCTTATGACTGAGGCCAAATCCTAAAAAGAATGTATAGGGAGACCTGGGTAGGAATGCAAAAAACAACACTGCTACTAATACTGCCGTAACACTCAAACAGGAGGCAAAATAAAATAAGGGCCTTTGAAGAATAGCTGGTTCTGTAACTTGTTGAGCAGTTAAAAAACAAATTCCAATTAGGGTGATCCAAAAAAACAAGATAAGAATAAACCCAAAACTTAAATTGAAATTGGAAAAGGTAGCGGCAGAGAACAAAAATAGGTTTAAGGTATAAACCTGCCAAAGGTCCCGTGGTTTTAAGGGACTTAAAAACTTTATTAAAATAAGAATAAAAAGCACATAGAGAAAAAGCATAAAAATATCAGTATGAGGAAGGGAAAAAGAAAGCAAAATAAGAGCTATAGCCAAAAAATTAAGAAATAAATTGGAGGGATATATTCTCCATTGCAAATGGTTTAAAATAGTTATAAAAAATATTAAGCAAATTCCTTGAAACCAAAGAGGAAGTTCTTCCTTAAGGACCAAAATGGCCAACAAAAATCCCATATAAGCAGAAAAGATAGGTATGTGTTTAGCCTTCATAGAGTGCTAGAGTCTTTAAAATATTCTTGCGTTGTTGTAGCCCTCTTTTAGGAGGTAAATATAGGGAATCGGTTTTCAATCCTACTGCGTAGCCTGCCTTAAACAAAGTATTTGTCAAATAAGTAAGTCGGCTGAGATGGAGTTCTATATCTTCAATGCCTGAAGGAATAGAAAGAATGACGTCTTTAATTCCCCCTCCCTCATATTCTTTAATAACCAATTTATTTAGCCTAGCTGTAGCTAACCAATGGACATGCCGTAAATCATCCCCACTAACCCACTCTCGTAAACTTCTAAACTCTTCTCTGCCTTTTTGTCTCCCTTGTTCTCGTTCTCCTTGGTGGAAAATAGCTGAAGGCAAAGGGCAAGATAGAGGTTTGGGATAAATTAGGAAGGTTTGGTCTTTAAAATATTTAAAACCCCGGGAGAAAAAATATAGAGGAAAGTAAGAAAATATGGTCATTTCTGGTAATTTTTGCCAGCCCCTTTTAGGGAAACTCACCCAGAGATACACAGACATTGTTTTTTTAGGAGGAAGATAAGGTAGCCAAGTAGTTCCCAAGGGAGTGTTAATACCCAAAAGAAAGCTTGGTATACATGGTTTTTTATTCTTTACCCAGATGGTCAGGAGGGCTTGTTTGGAGGCATAAGTTTCTTCTGGAACTTCTATTTTGAAGTCCAAACCAACTAAATTTAAGAAAGAACTTAGTCCAGATAAGGCCATTAAAGACAACATAAGGGCAGCAATTAAATAAATTAAATTATTTCCTGTGTTTACTGCTGCTACCCCAAGCATAATGGTCAAGGCCACGAAAAAAATACCAGGCTTTGTGATCTTCACCTGAAAGCGACTTTTTCTCATACAGGTAAGGATACACTATTTAAAATTTCTTTAAGTAACACAATTCTAGCAGAAAAAGATAATTCTTCTTTGGGGACTAAGCGATGAAAGGCAATGGGTAAAAATGTCCACTTTATGTCTTCAGGAATGACATAGTCTCTTCCTTCAATAAAGGCATAGGCCTTGGCTGCATTTACCCAAGCAAGGGCAGCCCTAGGTGATAGTCCGTATCGTAAGGCCTTTTCTTGTCGGCTACAGGTCACAATTTTTGAGATAAATTGTAATAAATCCTTATGAATATGGACTTTTTCCACTTGATTTTGCAACTGTAAAATAGTTTCTGAATGAAGAACTGGGGTTAGGTTTCTAGCCTCTTTGTGAAAAGCACCATGTTTTAAAATAAGCATTTCTTTTTCTGGAGGAGGGTAGCCCAAGTCTAATCGCATAAAAAAACGGTCTAACTGGGATTCTGGTAAGGGAAATGTGCCATAAAGTTCTAAAGGATTTTGGGTAGCTATGACAAAAAAAGGTGCAGGCAATGGTCGCACTACTCCCTCAATACTCACTTGTCTTTCTTCCATCACTTCTAAAAGGGCACTCTGGGCCTTGGGAGTAGCCCGGTTTATTTCATCCACCAGAATTACTTGATGAAAAATAGGACCAGGCCGAAAGAAAAAACGACCTTCTTTAGGGTGATAAACTAATCCTCCTAGGATGTCTGCTGGCAATAAGTCGCTAGTAAACTGAATCCGGGCGAAAGAGCAACCTAATACTCTAGCCAAAGCAATGGCAAGGGTGGTCTTTCCTGTTCCGGGTAAATCTTCTAACAATAGATGCCCTCTAGCCAAAATACAAGTAAATGCCAATTTTACCTGTTTTTCTTTACCAACAATCACTTGATTAACTAACTTCAGGGCTTTTTGTATCAAATCCATTCTCAATCCCTTTAATTACATTTTCGTTATACCATACTTTTTTATAAAGGGTAACTAGATTCCCAAAATCTGCGATTGATTTTTTATTCTAACGTCTCCGCTCACAGATAGGTTTTAGGACTTTTGCAGGAGCTTTTTTGATGTTTGTCGTTTCACCTTTTGGGTGAAGCTATGTTTTTAAAAATTTACTTTATTTTACTATATTTGCCTGCCTGCGCAGGCGGGTGGGTTTTCTTTTAATAAAAAACAAAGATTGACCTTGTGTCAAAACTTTGCTACTTTCATATCAATTAAACAAAACTTAGGAGGTAAAAAATGCGTTTTTTCAAATATACAGTGATATTTTTCTTGTTTTTTATATGTGGATGTGGATTTTTGATAGGAGCTGGAGTGGGTGGAGGAGCAGGATTGGCAGGATACAGGTTTTTTGAAGGTAAATTAGAAATAGAATACATTGCGCCTTACGAGAAAGTTTGGCAGGCTACTAACTTAGCCCTTAAAGACACAGGAATTCATGTAGAAAAAATAGAAAAAGATGCTATCAATGCGAAGATTAAGGCTAGAAAAGCAGACGGTAAAGCAGTTACTATTAAGATTAAAAATAAAGCTACCGGTATGACTTTAGTCTCTATCAGGGTAGGAATCTTTGGGGACGAGAATGCATCCTTAATCATCAAAAAGGCAATAGATAAAAGGCTTGGAATACGTGCTAAAAAGCAGTTTTAAATAGATAACATTCTTTTCCTTAGGAACACTTCAAAGTTAGGATTTGGCTGCTCCTTTTGCCCATAGGCAGGGCAGATGATTCTGCAAAAGAAAAGAATTTTCCTTGGGTACTCCTTTAAGCAGCTCCTGATGAATCTCTTTTGTTAGCCTAACTAGGTCAAGGATAATTTCATATTCTTTGTGGTTTTTACAGTCTCTACTATGAGCTACACGGTATACTTTTAACTTTACATTACCCATTGTTTTAGTGAACTTGACAAGGTTTTACATTATAGCTAGATTGTTGTTACAAATAGTCCCAACTTGAAGAAAAAATGTTAATAAATCTAACAAGGATAACAGTCCCGTCTCTTCCTAGAATATTTTTACATCGTAAAAGATTAAATTCCCTTCTTAAAGAAAGTTTAAAAAATAAATTAACTATAATAAGAGCTGGACCAGGAGAAGGAAAAACAGCACTTGTCATTGATTTTGTTAATACATCGCACTTACAAACAGTTTGTTATAGTTTGATACCTTCTGACAGTGATTTAGTAAAATTTCTTAGCCACTTAGAGTTTGCTCTGCATAAAGTCTTTCCAAGATACGAACAAAGCACTATTACTCGTTATCTCTCTTTGACCACAAGCTTATCTTCACAAATAGACCAAGTTGTTGATATTTTAGCAGCTAAACTTAATGAGATAGTCAAAACTTATTTATTAGTGATATTAGATGATTATCATCTAATTCATTCTGATTCAAATGTTCATTTTTTTCTTGCTAAATTGCTAGAATATAGCTCTCCCAAAGTCCATTTTATTATCATTACCAGACTTCCACTCCATGGAGCCTTTGCCAAATTTTATATTCGTCAACAAGTATTTGAAATAACAAAAGAAGATTTAAGATTTACTTTACAAGAAAGCTCCTTATTAGTTAACAGAATACTTTCCAGTAATTTAAAAAGAGACAAAATAGAAAAGCTTGCAAGGATTTGTGATGGTTGGGTAACAGGACTTATCCTCCTGTCTGAACACTTGGAAAGCTCAGATGATGAGGCTGAAAATCTTCCTGATGAGTCTTTACGTAAGCTTTATTCATATTTAGGGGAAGAGATATTTAAAAAATTACCCATAGCAACCCAGACTGTCTTGATAAAAACATCTATTTTAGAAGAAGTAACATCAGAACTAGCACAAAAGTTATCAGGCATTTCCAAAGCAAAAAGTATCGTTGATACCTTTACAAAACATTATTTCTTGGCTACTCGTGTTGCTTCTGATACTTATCGGTATCATCATTTACTAAGGCTTTTTTTGCAAAATAAGCTTAATCATAAAGAAATTAAAAGACTTCATTTAAAGGCTGCGTCTTATTATCAAGCAAAAAGGAATAATTTTATTGCTATTCATCATATGCTAAAGGCAGGTTGCACCAAGAAAGCAGCACATTTGTTAAAAGAAGAGGGTATGCACTTATTAATAAAAGGCCAATATGAAAATCTTGCTTCAATCTTAAAAAAATTTTCTATAGAAGATTTCCAAAACAATCCCTGGTTATTATACTTCAGGGCATTGCTTAGCCGTTGGGATAATCCTTCAAAGGCGCTTCAGGAGTTAAAAACAGCAATAAACCTTTTTAAACAAAAAAGAAACAATAGAGATGTTGTTGTAAGCATCCTTGCTTATGTTGAAACTTCATTAATGTCAGGTAATATAGGACTTAGGCCTCACAGATTAATAAAGCAAGTTACCCAAGCTATAGAGCAAAAAAAGATAAAGTTTCCTTCTTATCTCTCGCCTTATATTTTACTTTCCACATCAATCATAGAAATTTTTTTAAATGGAGACCTAAAACGAGGGCTTAAATTTGCCCAAATTGCTTATAAAAAAGCTCTAAAGGAAAACAATTTTCATGTCCAAATTAAAGCCCTTATTTTTCAAGGTTTTGCTTATTATTATATGGGTGAAATTGAGGAGACTTCTGATATTGTGAAACAACTAATGAGGTTAATTGAGGAAGAAAAAGCACCCTTGGACATCAATCTTCATATTTTTCATTTGGCTGGAATGATATACCGTTTGAAAGGAAATATTACCAAAGCAAAGGGCTTTTTAGATAAATCTATTGAAATAGTAAAACAGCTTAAGACCAAATCACTCTACCCTTTTGTTTTTGAAACCATGGCCTCTGTTCACATTGCCCAACGTAAATATCTTAAAGCTAGAAAGAGCATTTTAGAATTAAAAAGTATTGGAGAAGAAACCCAAAATATGTGGGCTTTAGCACTCGCTCAAGTTAATCTTCTTTGCTTTTACCTTTTGACAGGAAAGCTAGCTGAAGCGTTAAATCTGGCGCCCAATCTTCTAAAAACAACTAAAAAAGCTGGAAAAGGTTATTTTTCTCTTTTAGCAAGAATTTTAGTTATAGCTACTTATGCGGAAGCAGGCAAAAAGGAATTAGCCCTTAGACTTCTCCGAAATGTTATGCTTAAGGCTAAAAAAATGGAAGCTAAATATTTGATTTTAATCCTTCACAGTGAGGCAGCAAAGCTTTATTTTGATCTAGGCAAAAAAAGGCTTTTTTTTAAACATCTTCGCAATTGTCTAGAGTTAATGCAAAATAACCCATATCGTTATTTTTACAATTATAGAGATAGTTTGTATGCTTTTATTGCTTATCAATCTATAAGCCAAGGAATTTATCCAGAAATAGGTAAAGACATCATAATTATATTTCTCGGGCCAAATGGTTCTAAGGCCCTTGTTCCTTACCTGAAGGAAGCTAAACTGGAAGTGAAAGAACAACTAAAAAAATTGATAAAAAAAGCCTTTAAATATTCTGCCCCTATCATTCACATTAGAACACTAGGAGATTTTGAGATTAAAGTAGGTAATAAAATCATAACACAATGGAGAAGCCAAAAGGCCAAAACACTTCTTAAGATTTTAATAACGCGAGGAGAAAAACCTATACCAGTTGATGTAATCATGGAAGATATGTGGCCAGAGGCTGACTGGAGATCATTGAAAGAAAATTTCAAAATCACTTTAAGAAGACTCAGGCGAAGCTTAGAACCAGAACTCCCTCCAAGAATGAATTCTAGTTATGTTTATCTGAAAAATAGTTGTTTATATTTAAATAAAGAAAAAATCTTAGTAGATGCTTGGGAATTTAAAAAGAAAGTAAAAAATATATTATATAAAAAGAAAGAGGCCTTTACTGAGAAAGATTTGGAAGAAATAGAGAATATTATTGAAGCTTATAAAGGAGAATTTTTACCTCAAGACCTCTATAGCGAATGGGCATCAAGAGAAAGGGAATATCTAAGAAATCTTTATATAAGATTGCTTGAAACAGCTATTTTTTTAGCAAAAAATTTTAATTTTTATGAGAAAACCGTCTCTTATTTAGAATTGCTTATTATTGAAGATCCTTTTAATCAAAAGGCTTATGAGGATTTGATGAATTGTTATATAGAAAATAGATTATACAATAAGGCTATTAAGCTTTTTAAAAATTTTAAAAAACTTCTTGAAACAGAATTAGGTATTTCTCCTAGCAAAAAAATATTAGAACTATACCCCAGAATACTTGCGTTAATGTCTCATTAAACATACTTTTTTTTGTCCCTTTTTTGTCCCTTTTTTATGTTAAATTTATCCAAAAACATAACGAAATGTAATTTTTTTCTCTTTCTAGAAAGGAAAAAAAGTAATTATGCTTCTTAACCTTGATCCGACTTTAACTTATCTTGATTATCTTATTAAACAAAAATTGGAGCTGATTGAAAATAGGAAGATGCCTGAAGCTAATAAACCTGAATTTTTTTGTATAACACCTGAAGAGTTAAAGAACTATTTTAAACTCTTGTCTTCAGAAGAAAATTTAGATTTAGATGCTAAAAAAATACCTATGTCTTTAGAAGTTTTAGGAAAACTTTTTCACCTTTCAGAATTTGAGAAAAAAGCACTTTTGATTATCCTTGCTCCTGAAATTGACCCCAAATATGAAAGGATATATGCCTATTTGCAGGATGACCTTACCCGGAAATACCCTACAATATCCCTTATATCTCTTCTTCTCTGTGAAAACGAAAGTGAAAGATTAAAAATTATACCCTACTTTTTGCCACATTCTACTTTCCTGAAATTTCGGCTTATCCAATTTGGAGAGCACTCACCTGAAGTCTCTTTACTTTCCCGTCCTTTAAGGCTAGAGGCATCTGTAAGAAATTTTCTCATTGGATGCTATAGTCCAGATAGTAGGCTAACCCCTTTTTGTAAAGTAAACTTTTCTTCTCCTGATAAGATAAAGTTATCTCAACAAGCTCAGAAATTATTAAAAATCATCAATACAGAAACAAATAAGGGAAAAGCTTTTTTATTTTATTTTCACGGACTCCTTGGTTCTGGGAGAAAGAATTTGGCTTTAGAGCTTGCACAAGCATTAGGTTATATCCTCCTTGAGGTAAACACAACATTTATTCTGAAATCTCTAGATGAATTTGAGGAGTTATTAAAAATTATCTTCCGTGAAGCCCTGCTTTCAGGAGCTCTAGTCTATTTTGACCAATTTGAAGCCTTCTTTGAGCATGAAAAATACTCTTTATATGAACCCATTTTTTTTAATATTTTAAGAGATTTTTCATGGCTTACCTTTTGTGCAGGTAAAAAGACCTGGCAACCAAAAAACCTCTCTCAATACTATCTCCTCTTTAAATTGGCTATTTCCTGCCCTAATTATCCCGAATCCTGTAAACTTTGGCAGAAACATCTAGAGGAAATTGACCCTGAATTGGCCAAAAATACCAGTCAGAATCTGGCCCAATTATTTAATTTTACCCAGGGTGAGATAAAGGAAGTTATTCATCTACTTAAGGTCTCCAAACTTATAGGTCGTAAAATTAATAAAAAGATTGTCTATGATATATGCCGGGAAAAGGTTTGTGCCAAATTGAATCATCTTGCTCAACGTCTAAAACTGCTTTATACCTGGAAAGACATTGTTCTCCCTCAAGAACAATTAAATCAACTGAAAGAAATATCTCTTTATTATCGGCATCAATACCAGGTATTTGAAAAGTGGGGCTTTAAAAAAAGGTTTACCAGTCAGGGCGTTTGTGCACTGTTTACCGGACCTCCAGGAACAGGTAAGACCATGGCTGCAGGTATCATTGCCCATGAGTTAGAGCTTGACCTTTATCGGATTGAACTCTCTCGGATAGTAAGCAAGTATATAGGGGAAACAGAAAAAAATTTAGCCCAAATCTTTGATGCCGCAGAAGGGGCAGGTGTTATTCTTTTTTTTGATGAAGCTGATGCCCTTTTTGGTAAGCGTACTGAGGTGAAAGATGCCCATGACCGCTATGCCAATATTGAAGTCAGTTATCTTCTCCAAAGAATTGAAGAATATAATGGATTGGTCATCCTTGCTAGTAATTTTCGCCGCAATATTGATGAGGCCTTTTTGCGCCGAATGCACTTTATTGTGGAGTTTCCCTTTCCTGATGAGAAAATGCGAAAGGAGATATGGAAAAAAGTTTTCCCTGAAGAAGCTCCTTTAGCTAAAAATATAGATTTTGGATTTTTGGCTAAGAATTTCAAACTCAGTGGAGGTAATATCAGGAACGTAGCTTTAGCAGGGGCATTTTGGGCAACTGAAAATTCAGGGCAAATCACAATGGAACATTTGTTACAAGGCGTTAAGAGAGAATATCAGAAAATGGGGAAGAGCTTCAGACTGGAGGGTATAAATCCACATGTTGCTTAAAAAACAAACTCTAAAAGAATTCATTGTGAAAAAAAGTATTTATTTCCTGTCTTTGTTTACTTTTATCAGTTTTGGCACCACTATTGCTCAGAATTTGCATATTGTAGAAGGCAATCAGGCTCAGGTCATTGTAGAAGAACTAAATGTCTATGATAAACCTCCTGCCTTAGTTAAAACTGGATTTCTTAAATGGGACTGGAAATTTGGAGAGGTGATTTATGTGCTTAAGCAAGGAGACAGGGTTGAAATATTGGAAATAAAAATGATTGGGCGTTATGAGTGGATAAAGATAAAATATAAGACCCAAGATACTCAGGAAGGAAGAATAGGATGGTGTTTTTTAGGAAGTAAACACTCCTCATTTATTTCTTTTATTTATGCTCAAGGTTCCTCATCCCCTGAAGAAAAAGAAATGCAAGGGATAGACCTTTTTTCTTCTGCTGCTCTTGTCTGCTTATGCCTTATTTTTATTACCCCATTTTTTGTATTTAAATTCCTTCCTACAAATAATGAAAAATATAAATTTAGTCTCTCTATCTTTTTTGACTTAGTTGTCCTTTTAATCTTTGGTTATGTCAAATCTGAGGACATTTTTACCATTATTAAATTTTGGGGACAATAAATGCCATGTTAAAGCTTGGTTTGAAGACAAAAAAGAACATTGCTCAGAAAGGAAAAATTGGGACTAAACCCCAATTAGCTCCTAAGGCCACTTTTCTTAAAGTTATCCAACATCTCCATCAAACTATTGGTAATCAGGCAGTCAGCCGTTGGATCCAGACAAAGCTAAAGATTGGTCAGCCAGATGATAAATACGAGCAAGAGGCAGACCAGATAGCTGAAAAAATTATGACCATGCC